>Ga0209628_10000464_pt1 | contig 24628 bp, 19 predicted proteins | sample TergutCu122P4_FD_187285 | JGI IMG/M metagenome (GOLD analysis project Ga0209628, IMG submission 187285) | Cubitermes ugandensis P4 segment gut microbial communities from Kakamega Forest, Kenya - Cu122 P4 (SPAdes) (version 2) | ecosystem: Host-associated > Arthropoda: Insects > Digestive system...
ATCTCTTCAACAATTTCTTCTTCAGTAGGTTCTTCTTCAGTAGGTTCTTCTTCAGTAGGTTCTTCTTCAGTAGGTTCTTCTTCAGTAGGTTCTTCTTCAATAGGTTCTTCTTCAACAGGTTCTTCTTCAGTAGGTTCTTCTTCAACAGGTTCTTCCTCGATTTCAATTTCCGTTTCTCCATTTTCATCACTCACCTCAAACCCCTCACCCCTCACCTCACACCTCTCATCACTCACCTCAAACAACTTCTCCACTCTGCTTTCTTCGTTTTGTTCATCTGTTTTAATGTTTAGAAAAATCATGTATGCTGCTCGGAGGTTGTGCAGGATAATATCCTTTTCAATAGGAGAATAGGTGTCTAACGCATTTACTTGTTGTAAACTTTCAATAATTTTTTGAATAACGCCGGTTGGTTTTTCCATAATTAAGAATTTTAAAAAACATGAATCAAATTTGTTGTGTATCTTCTTGTTTGTGAGGTGCAAAGAATTTTTTATTCCAAATAACGATAGCAAAAATCCCTATGGTAGTACAGGCATCGGCAACGTTAAAGATGGCGGGGAAAAAGTATTCTCCTCCCCAAAGAGGAAACCAGTTTGGGATTTTAAAAAGTTTAAAGTAAAACATATCAACCACATGACCGTAAAGTAGCGGAGCGTAACCCCAAATTTTTCCGTAAAAAACAGAATCAATAATATTTCCGAGTGCGCCGGCAATAATAAGCGACAAAATAATGACCACCGTCCATTCGGCTTTTTGTTTTTTGATAATTGAAAACAAGTAGTAGATTAAAAATGTTACTACGCCGATTCTTAATAATGACAGTAATAGTTTGCCGATATTTTCGCCAAAACTTATGCCAAACGCGATTCCTTCATTTTCTACAAAAAAGATATAGAACCAGTTGCCCAGCACGGGAAAAAAATCTCCAACCGACATAGTTGTTTTTATCCAAACTTTCACAATTTGGTCTAACACAATGAGAGAGAAGATAATAATGAGTGCGGTGCTACTTTTTTTCATTTACTTTGGCATCAAATGAAAGGGTGGCATGGGGCACGCATTTTAACCGTTCTTTTGGAATAAGTTTGCCGGTAGCACGGCAAATTCCGTAGGTTTTATTTTCAATACGCACTAAAGCGGCTTCCAAGTTTTTGACATATTTATCTAAACGATTTGCCAGACGGCTGTTTTCTTCTTTGGATAACACTTGGTTTCCTTCTTCCAAAATTTTGAAAGTGGGCGAGGTATCGGTGGTGTCGTTGCCTATATTACTATAAGCTTCCAAATAAATTTCCATTCCCTTCTTTGCTTCCGCAATTTTTTCTTCGATGAGGGTCTTAAACTCCTGGAGTTCTTCATCGGAATACCTTACAATCGTATCTGAATTCATCTCTTTTTTCGTTTTTAAAAATTGTCGCAAAAATAGAAAAAAAACAATTCAAAAAAAGTATATTTTCGCCGCTCTGAAAATTTAAGAAGCAAGTTTTTGATTAATAAATATTTTAACCCATTTTTTTATGAACATTACCCACGAAAAAACAAACGAAAATCCACAGGAATTGTGTATCGAGATTCAAAAAACAGATTATACGGAGAAGGTGGAAGCCGAATTGAAAAAATATAGAAGAACTGCCCAAATTCCGGGTTTTCGTGTTGGAAACGCCCCTATGGGTTTGATTAAGAGAAATTACGAAAAACCGCTCATCGCCGACGAAGTCAATAAGATTCTCAGCGAAAATTTATACGGATATTTTGAAAAAAATAATATCCATCTCATGTTTGAACCCATGTTGTTGGACGAAAAATCAACCGTTGATTTTGAGAAAGGAGATGATTTTGTTTTTACGTTTGAGTTTGCCGTGCAACCGGAATTTGAGTTGGATTTTGCCGCATTACCCATCATGAAAACATTTAAAATTGAAGCCGGAAAAGATGAAGTTGAAGATTTTATGAATCAAATTCGAAAACGCCACGGCGATTATATTAATCCGGAAACCATTGAAGATGACGATTATGTAACGGTAAAATGGAACGAAGAGGAAAACGGATTTTTCTTTGTGAAAGATTTAACTGAAAAAGGAAAAGAGTGGTTTCTCGGTAAAGAAACAGACGATAGGGTGAATGTTGTTTTCAATGAACTGTTTGCTTCAGAAGAAAATCTCAAAAAATTCTTAAAAAAATCGGAAGAAAATTTTGACAAAAATGCACTTGGAAATGCCGAAGTGAAAATTGCCTCCATCGGTCGTGTGAATTTGGCTGAAATGGATGAGGAGTTTTTCAAAAATGCGTTTCCGGACGGAACGATTACTTCCGTTTTAGCGTTTGAAAATCATGCAAAACAACAAATTGAAGCGCAATGGAAACAAGAATCAGACAGAAAATTTATGAACGATGCTATCACGTTGTTGATTAAAAACGTACATTTTGACCTTCCCGAAGATTTTATGAAACGCTTCATTCTTAAACATAATTCAGAAATTACGGAAGAAAAACTAAACGAGGAATGGGCAAAATATTTAGATTCATTCAAATGGCAATTGATTGAAGGTAAATTGGGAAAAGATGCGAATATTGAAGTTACGTTAGATGAAATTAAGAATCATATTCGTCATTTCTATTATCAAAACTACTTTATGCAATTTAATTTGGAGGATGTGGAAGAACGTTTGAATCAATTAGTTGAGGAAGCAGTGAAAGACCAAAAACAGGTAAAACAGTTGTACGACCAACTTTTTGACCATAAAATCATGTTGTTGTTGCAATCTAAAATGAACCTCGAAGAGCTTTCCGGAGATTTCAGCCAGTTTGTGGCGTTTATGACGGGAACGGAGTACGTGAGCACGAGTACGGCAGGGAAAAAGGAGAAAGGAGAAAGGAAAAAGGAGAAAGGGGCTCCCTTAGTAGAAAATAATACCTTGAGCCCTGATTTTCAAGAAGCACCCTTAGTAGCAGAAACGAAAAAAAATAATACCTTGAACCCTGATTTTCAAGAGGCACCCTTAGTAACGAAGAAGACGAGACGCTCACCGGCAAAGAAAAAAACAGAGTGATTTTTTTTAAGTATAAATAAAGAAAAGTTGTAAATTTGCCGTTGAAATAATATTTTTATAAACAAAAACTATGAGTACAATAGAATTAGAATTGCAAAAAGCAAGTTTAGCACGTGAAATTCTTACAACAAGCAATGAAAATTTAATAAATAATTTACTATTAATTGTAAAAGAATATAATTATGTTTTGCCAATAAAAGAAAAAAAACAAAAACGAGAAATTGGTTTTCTAAAAGGAAAAGCAGAAGTTATTTTTCAAAATGATTGAAATATGTCTGGTAAATCTGCGTGCAAAAAAAAGTAAATCAAAAATATTATGAAAAACGAATTTCAAAAATACGCTGTAAAACACTGCGGAATAAGCAGTTTGAGATTGGAACAGTACCAATCTATTGCCAAAAACTATTTAACCCCTTACATTATTGAGGAACGTCCGATGAATATTACGCAGTTGGATGTTTTTTCAAGATTGATGAAAGACCGTATCATTTTTTTGGGGGTTCCCATTTACGACGATGTGGCGAATATTATTCAGGCGCAACTGCTGTTTTTAGAGTCGCAAAATGCGGAGCAGGATATTCAAATCTATATCAATTCCCCCGGTGGTGTAATTTACGCAGGGTTAGGAATTTACGACACTATGCAGTATTTAAAGCCGGACATTCACACCATTTGCACCGGTATTGCGGCGTCAATGTCGGCGGTATTGTTGTGTGCCGGCGCCAAAGGAAAACGCTCTGCCTTACCCCACTCGCGCATCATGATTCACCAACCGATGGGAGGCACGCAAGGACAAGCATCCGATATTGAAATTGAAGCTCGCGAAATTCAAAAACTGAAGAAAGAGTTGTATGAAATTATCGCCCATCACAGCGGAAAAACCTACGAAGAAGTATGGAAAGACAGCGACCGCGATTACTGGATGACCTCTGTAGAAGCCAAAGATTACGGCATGATTGATGAAGTGTTGGTAAGAAAGTGATACGTATATCGGCAGTTCAGTTTTTTTTCAACTATTGAATAGTAAATAACTTGCTTCCGCCTGCGCCTCAAACATTGCTAATCCATTCATTGTAAAGGCGCTCCGTTTTTTTCCCTCTTTTAAAAACAATGTTTCTTCAGGATTATAAATCAGATCTATCAAAATATGATTATGGTTTAAAGCAGGGTAGAGGAGTGGCGGCATTTCGTTTGCGTGGGGAAGCATACCTAATGGGGTAGTATTAATGATTAATGTATAATGATTAATGATTAATTCTGTGAGTTCGTTATAGGAAATTGTGTTGTCGGTTTTATTTCTTGAGACGATTTGAAAGGGGATATTTCTCTTTTTTAAGACGTAACAAACAGCTTTTGCTGCGCCGCCGGAACCGAGAATAAGAGCGTAAGACAGTAAGAGCGTAAGTCCGTAAGCGTTTTTTGAATTTTGAACTTCCAATTTCTGCAACAACTGTTCAAAACCAAAGACATCTGTGTTGTAGCCCACCCATTTCTTGTTTTCTTTTACTACACAATTCACTGCTCCAACTTCTTGTGCCACAATATCTAATTTGTCTAAAAAAGGAATAATTTCTATTTTATAAGGACTCGTTACATTAAAACCGAGCAAAGTGGGATGTTTGAGCAAATCTGTCATTTCATCAATATTTGACAGGGAGAATAATTGATATTCTGCGTCATCAATATTTTTTTCTTGAAATTTTTTTGTAAAAAACTGCTGTGAAAAGCTGTGAGATAAAGATTTACCGATAATTCCGAAAGTTTGCATAGAAAAATAATTCTGCGCAAAAATACACGAAAAAAAAAGCACTAAAAATTTACCATAGAATAAGCAAGGAATTTTTTATTATATATTTTTGTCCATTCATTGTTCATTTTTATGAAACTATCAAACTATCAGCAAATCAATAAGAAAGTAGTGAAAAATTACAAAAAACCGCAAAAAAATCACAAAACCACAAAAAAAACCGACCAAAAAAGCGTAAAAAAGGAGGGTCTAACTTTTTGGGGAGTTTTGAAATCTAAACGCATGGTGCAAGTTTATGGCATTTTGTTTATGGCATTTGCCGTTTTGCTCTGCGTTGCATTGGTCTCCTCTTTTTATTACGAATCGTTTAACAAACAGGGAATCGAAAAATTTGAAAATACAGTCGGAATTGTGGGGGCTATTTTAGCCAATACATTTATTTCTAATACTTTCGGATATTTTTCTTTAGGTTTTGTACTCCTGTTTTTTATTTATGGTTACAAATTAACTTTCGAGCGTGCTATTCTTCCCGCTTTTTTAACCACAGTGGCAACATTAGCTACTATGGCTTGGTTATCCACTGTTTTTGGCTGTTTTTTTAGAGAAAGCAGTTTTGACTTCGTTTCCGGCGCTTTCGGAAATCAAATTTCAAAATACTTAATCGAAAATACACAAACTTGGGGCACAGGACTTATACTTTTCGCCGCGTTTTTCATTATTTTAGTGCTTTTTTATAACATTTCTCCCAGAAAAATGATAGACGCCGTAAGCGGTATCAGGTTTGGGGGCAGTAGTGAGGAGAAGGAAGAAAGGAGAAAGGAGAAAGAGGAAAGGAGAAGGGAGAAGGAAGAAAGGAGAAGGGAGAAAGAAGAAAGGAAAAAAGAAAAAGAAAAAGGGAGAAAAGAGAAAGGAAATAAGAAGTTGGTGGATGAGGAGAAGCAGAAACTTCCCGGATTATATGCGGAAGACAGAAACGAACTCCGCAATGAATATGAGCCCAAAGAATTTATTTTTAAGGGAGATAGAACCGTTGTTGTAAATGAGGAACCCGGTTCGGAAAACAAAGTGGATTTTAAGATTATTTCCATGCCCGGCGAACCGTTTGATGATGAGATGCCGGATGAGGAAGAGGAATTGGAAACGGATAATGATGAGATAATGAAACCATTCGATGATGAGTTTATGAGCGAAGAACCATTGGAAGATTACGACCCTCGTTTAGACTTATCTATGTACAAATTTCCGGAACTTGACTTGCTGAACGATTACGAAGTGAAGGAGATGGACAGAGACGCAATTATGGCAGAATTACAAGAAAATGTAGATAAAATTGAAATTACGCTCAAGCATTTCGGCATTCTTATTAAAGATATTAGAGTTACAAGAGGTCCTACGGTTACGTTGTATGAAATTGTACCTGCCGACGGAATCCGCATTTCTAAAATTAAGAACTTGGAAGATGATATTGCGCTGAACTTGGCGGCGTTGGGAATACGAATTATTGCGCCTATTCCGGGTAAAGGAACCATTGGAATTGAAGTGCCTAACAAAAATGCGCAAATTGTTTCCATGAAAGAGATTATCGCTTCCGAAAAGTTCCAAAACAACAAATATGACCTACCCATTGGTTTGGGGAAAACCATTAGCAATGAGCCATTTGTAGTTGATTTGGCAAAAATGCCGCACCTTTTAATGGCGGGCGCCACAGGACAGGGCAAATCGGTGGGACTTAACGCCATCATCGCTTCACTGTTGTATAAAAAACACCCCGCCGAAATGAAATTGGTGCTGGTTGACCCAAAGGTAGTGGAATTTTCACTCTATTCCATAATTGAAAAACACTATTTGGCTAAACTGCCCGATGCCGAAGAGGCTATCATTACGGATACAAAAAAAGTGATACAAACGCTTAATTCACTTTGTATTGAAATGGATGCGCGATACGATTTGCTGAAATTGGCAAAAACAAGAAATATTAAAGAATACAATCATAAGTTTTGTACCAGAAAATTTTTACCGCCCACCCACCGGTATTTGCCTTATATTGTGTTGATTATAGATGAGTTCGGGGATTTGATAATGACTGCCGGCAGAGAAGTGGAAATGCCTATTGCAAGGCTTGCCCAAAAAGCCCGTGCGGTGGGTATTCACTTGATATTTGCCACACAACGCCCTTCGGTAAACATCATTACCGGAACCATTAAGGCTAACTTCCCGGCGCGTTTGGCTTTCAAAGTAGCCTCAAAAATTGACTCCAAGATTATTCTCGATGGCAGTGGCGCAGAACAATTGATAGGAAAAGGGGATATGCTTTTTTCTACCGGAAACGACATTATTCGTATCCAATGCGCTTTTATGGACACCCCCGAAGTTGAAAAAATTGCCCAATTTATTGAAGAACAGCAATCTTACCCCGAAGCCCATTTGTTGCCCGAATATATCATGGAAGAAAAAGGTAGAGGTAGTAGCGGGGAAGATGACGGCATTGCCCCCGGAGAGATTGACCCTATGTTTACCGAAGCCGCCACGTTAATTGTGCAAACGCAAATGGGCTCCACCTCACTCATTCAACGCAAAATGAAACTCGGCTACAACCGCGCCGGCAGGGTAATGGACCAGTTGGAAGAGTTTGGCATTGTAGGACCTTCCATGGGCAGCAAAGCCCGAGAAGTGAAAGTGAAAACCAATGAAGAATTGATGCAGATTTTTCAACGGATGGGTGTGTTTTAATTTACAAAAAGTTTTTTTGGATAAAAATTTTCCTAATTGGGAATTTATTTTATTTTCGCGGCAGTAAAAAAATCCTATGACCCAGCCCGACCAAATTAAAGAACTCCAAATCAGACTCAGCGAGCTAAGGAGGTGTCTTTGACATTGATGCCAAATTGGAAGAAATCAATGAAAAAGAAAAAATTACCCACGAAAACAATTTTTGGGACGACCCTAAATCAGCGGAAAAATTACTGAAAGAGATTAGTTTAATAAAATCTTGGGTGCAAGATTACCTCCAAACAGCAACCTTAGTGGATGATGTTACCGTTTTGTACGACTTTTTTATTGCGGAAGAAGCCACCGAAAAAGAGATGGATGAATCGTATAAAGTTGCTTTACAAGCCGTTGAAAAATTAGAGTTTCGGAATATGATGCGCGAAGAGGAAGACCCGATGGGCGTTATTCTTATCATTAATTCCGGCGCGGGCGGCACGGAAAGTTGCGATTGGGCGGAAATGTTGCTCCGTATGTATATCCGCTGGGGAGAACGTAACAAGTATGCTATCAAATTGTTAGACAGACAGGACGGGGATGTTGCCGGCATAAAATCCGCTACTATTGAATTAGAAGGCGCTTATGGTTACGGTTACTTAAAAAGCGAGAGCGGCGTGCACCGATTAGTGCGCTTGTCGCCGTTTGATGCCGCAAACAAACGCCACACTTCGTTTGCCTCAGTTTATGCGTATCCTATTATTAATGACGATATTGTGATTGATGTAAATCCGGCGGATATTTCGTGGGATACTTACCGTTCGAGCGGTCCAGGCGGGCAAAATGTAAACAAGGTAGAAACAGCGGTACGCTTGCACCACCACCCATCCGGAATAATTGTTGAATGTCAGGAAACCCGTTCACAACTGCAAAACCGCGAAAAAGCAATGCAGATGTTGAAATCGCAACTCTATCAGCGAGAAATGGAGAAAAAGCGCGAGAAGGTCTCCGAAATTGAAAACGCAAAAAAACGAATCGAGTGGGGTTCCCAAATTCGCAGTTATGTGATGCACCCCTACAAAATGGTGAAAGACCTGCGCACCCGCTACGAAACCTCTAACGTAAACGCCGTAATGGACGGAGAATTAGACGATTTCATTAAAGCGTATTTGATGGAGAATTAAAAACTATACGCAATTCCAAGCCCTAAGATTTCTTGAAATTGAACACGCCGTTTCGGTTTTCCGGGTTCATCAAATAAAACTTTATGATAATATTTCAAATTGGTGGTGAGCGATACGTTTAATACTTTCAAGAATTGGTAGGAAATCATAAAATCCCAGTCCACATCAAAGTTGCCGAATTTTTGCGCATTATCGTTGTAAGGCGTGTAAAGCCGGAGGTTGCTTTGGAGCAGCAAATTCTTAACCCCTGCGTACCGAACGCCCGCCTTGAATGTCATCCCTATTGAAGTGGCTACGGTTTTATTTTCCGGTACCCCATAAGAAGCGCGTAAAAGCGAATCGGTGCAACTGGTAATCAACCCCGCCACAGGAGAATAATAAAGTGTGAGCAAGTCTGTCCATTTCCAGTTCACACCAACGGAAAGTTCAGTATATGAGGGAGATACCCAATTTGAGATTTTTTGCCGTACTGTATCCGGCGGGTAATTATAACCTGCCGCATATTGAGACTTAAAAGTACCGTTTGCCGCAACAAACCAAGTACTTCTCGTATGTTTTTCGGGGCTGATTTCATATCCGAATGTGGTGGTAAAGTTAATTTTATCGTTTGCTTTTCTCCATTTATAGCTTTTAAAATCAGATGAATAAAGATAGCCAAAATCGGTATCAAGATTAGTATCCCACGCAATTCTTTTTTTCTTATGATTCAATGTAACGTTTGCGTAAACAATTCCGGAAAAATTGCTGTTTCCACCAGCCGCCCAGTTTACTAAATAGTTTTGAGACACTTTAAGTCCCACAATACCCGAAAGTTTCCAATATTTTTTCCAATTCGAAAGTTTCGGCTCTTTCTGCTGACTTGTTGTGTCGGTTGCTTGTACAATGTTTAGATTTTCTTGTGCAAAACCAAACATAATCATACTCAAAAAAACTAAAAAAATAAAGAGTTTTTTCATAATTTATTGATTTTAATTGAATTTCATCTATTAAGTTTATGATAATTTCTCCACCATCTTTCCGGAACCACATCTTTACAAGCCGTATCAAAATCGTTTTTGGAACAGGGGAGAAAATATTTTTTATCTTGCTGTGTTTTAACATGAAAGAAAGGAACTTCAATCCACCAGCGCCCTGTTTTTTTGCTTTGATAAAAAATCAATTCGTTCAAAGCATGACTTACAGGAACGGAGTGACGAAAATATTGGTCTTCTTCTTTAAATAACAAGTCGTTGGGGCGGTTAGAAAATCCTTCCACAAAATACCAAAGGGTGTGGGCAATGAGTTGCGACGTTTGATTGGAATAATCGAGAATAGGATTATATTCATAAATCCCAAAGGATGAAAGCTTGTCGCTTAAACCGGCAAACAGGGCAATATGGCAAATCTCTTCTCCGTAAAAGCCATTGGCTGAAGCATTTGCATTTCCCGGAGCATCGCTTTGACGTATGGCAGAAATATCCAACGCCAACATCTCAGCATTTCGCACAATGGGCTCAATTTCTTCCATATCTTTTCGCAAAACGCCCACGCGGTAAGTCTCAAAAAACAACTGATTCATCAATTCAATATCCGCCTGACTGTTCAAAAATGTTTGGTATCCTATGTTAGAATAATTGAGAAGAAAATTGGGTTGATGTAAAACTATTTTATTCAGATAGCCTTCTGAATTTATCTGTTCTTTTTCATCTCCCAAATTCAATTTAGAATCCACCGAAACAATATTTACAACTTTCTCTAATTTTGTGTATGCCTGATAGTTGGCAAAAACCAAGTCGTTGCTGCCCCCCAGAATCACAGGGATAACCTTTTGTTCCAATAAATAAGCAAGAATATCAGAAAGAGCGGAGTATGTATCTTCTACTGTTTTTCCGACGGTTAAATTACCCAAATCTAAAATAGAAACTTTGTTTTTCCAATAAAACAGTTTATAAAACTCTTTTCTAATTTCATCAGGTGCAGACTTACAGCCCTCATTATTAAGCGAATACCTTGCTTCTGGAACGCCCAAAATAACGATGTCAATATTGGACAAATCGGGTTCTTCATCTTTGGAGGTAAACCAAATATGCCCTACCAAAAGCTGAGCGTTTATATTATTTTCTTTTGGAAAAAAGGAGTCAATAGCAACGGGTGTAAAAAAAGGAAGGAGTTCCATTATTATTATTTTCTAAAAGGGCGTTTTTTTGCAGTAGGGGGCGATTGAGCCATAATTCGTGAAACTTCTTGATAAGTAAGTTGTTGTGGAATTATCTCTTTTGGAATTTTAAAATTATCTTTTCCATTTGTAATATATGCGCCGTATTTTCCATTCATAACTTTAATATGAGCATCTTCCGAAAACGCCACTAACACATTTTTAGTTTCCGAATTTTCAATGAGTTGGATAGCATCTTCAATCGTAAATGTAGCCACATTTGCTCCCTTTTCCAAGGTAATATTCTTATTGTTGTATTTAATGTATGGACCATATTTTCCAACCACCACAAAGACGTCATTATCTTCATATTTTCCCAGCAAACGCGGGGCTCTGGCTTGATTTAGTCTTGTTTTTTCGTCAATTAATTCAATCGCTTTTTCAAGTTCAATTTCCAAAGGGTCAATATCTTTCGGGATTGTAACATATTCGTCGCCAAACCTGATATAGGCGCCAAATCGTCCCATTCCAACCACCACATGAGCATCTTTATAAGTTCCCAATATTTTGGGTAATTTAAAGAGTTCCAAAGCTTCTGTTAATGTGATAGATTCAATAGATTGCTCTTTTTTCATTCTTGCATATTTGGCTTTATTATCTTCGTAATTATCACCAACTTGCACCATAGGACCATATTTACCTAATTTGGCGTACACATTTTTGCCGGTGCTATCCTGTCCTAAAATACGTTCTCCGCTTGCTTTTTGAGAGTGAGAGATGGCAGTTTCAATAGAATTGTGAAATCCTTTATAAAACTGATGTAGCATTTTTTGCCATGCCACCGTACCTTCGGCAATATCATCAAACTCTTTTTCTACTTGTGCCGTAAAGCCGTAATCTATAATGGCTTCAAAATTACTTTGCAAATATTCATTGACCACAATTCCAATGTCGGTAGGGAATAATTTATCTTTTTCGGCGCCAAATTTTTCTTTGCCATCGGTTTCTTTAATCTCTTTGTTTTTGAGTGTCAATTGAATATAATTTCTTTCTTTTCCGGGTCTGTTTTCTTTCACCACATACTCTCTTTTTTGAATTACGGAGATGGTGGGTGCATACGTTGAGGGGCGTCCTATACCCAATTCTTCCAATTTTTTCACTAATCCGGCTTCGGTGTAGCGAATTGGGGGCTGCGCATATTTTTGCGTGGCTTTTATTTCCGTTGCACGTAGTGCTTCGCCTTGTGCAACCGGAGAAATTACGCCCTCGTGTTCTTCTTGTTCGTCATCTTTAGATTCAAAATAAACTTTTAAAAAACCCTGAAAGAGAACAACTTCGCCGGTTGCTACAAATTTTTCTTCCCGATTGGAAACCGGAATATTGATGACTGTTTTTTCGGTAATTGCATCACTCATTTGCGAAGCGATGGTGCGTTTCCAAATCAATTCATACAAACGTTTGGTAAAAGTATCTCCCGAAATGGTTTGGTTTTCCATGGCGGTGGGTCGAATGGCTTCGTGTGCTTCCTGTGCTCCGCGCGTTTTTGTTACATATTTGCGTGTTTTTGAATATTCAGCGCCATACAGTTTTTCAATTTCCTTTTTTGCGGAAGCCAGCGCTAAGTTAGACAGATTCACGGAATCGGTACGCATATAAGTAATGTAACCCGCTTCGTAAAGTTGTTGCGCAATTACCATTGTTTTCGTTACTGAAAATCCTAATTTTCGTGCGGCTTCCTGTTGTAAAGTGGAAGTTGTAAAAGGTGCAGCCGGCGATTTTTTTCCCGGATTTTTTTCTACGGAAAATACGGAAAATGTAGCATTTTTACAATCATTTAAAAACTGTTGGGCATCTGCTTTGGTATCAAACTTTTTATTCAACTCGGCGGTAAGTTCATTTTTTTTATTTTCTTCCGATTGAAACTGACCTACAACTTTAAAGTTTGAAGAGGTTTGAAAAAGATTAATTTCCCGTTCCCGTTCCACAATCAGTTTTACTGCCACAGATTGCACACGTCCGGCAGAGAGTTGCGGTCGAACTTTGCGCCAAAGCACGGGCGAGAGTTCAAAACCCACCAAACGGTCTAAAATTCTGCGTGCTTGTTGTGCATTTACCAAATCAATATCCAAATTACGGGGATGCGACAGTGCGTACTCAATTGCTTGTTTTGTAATTTCGTGAAATACAATACGTTTTGTTTTTTCTAAAGGAATTTTCGCAGCTTCTATCAAATGCCACGAGATAGCCTCGCCCTCGCGGTCGTCGTCGGTGGCTAACAGTACTTCGTCAGCCTCTTCTGCCATTTTTTTTATTTCTGCAATCAATTTCTTTTTATCCGGCATAATTTCGTAATGCGGATAGAAATCCTGATGAATACTTATTCCTAAATCTTTTTCGGGCAGGTCGCGAACATGTCCTTTACTGGAAACTATTTCATACTCTTTTCCAATAAACTTCTGAATAGTTTTTGCTTTTGCAGGAGATTCTACGATGATTAAATTTTTACTCATAATCGTTAGTATTTTTAGGTGAAAATAGGTTTATTAAAAATTTGGCGGCAAATAAACATGAAAAAATTTAATGATGCAAGTTGAAACGAAAAAAAATAAAAAATTCGCCACTTCGTTGTATATATCAAAAATGTGAGCGCTTCATGTTATACATTCCTCTTTTTCAATCTTTTCTCCGTTTAGAAAAATCTCTTTCACCTAAAACAGTGGAGGCTTATTTGTCTGATGTAAAAAAATTTGCTCATTTTTTGAATAAAGATGATGAAATAATTGATGATGATTTGTTGAAAAATGCTTCGTTAAAAGAACTCCAACATTTTATAAAACAACTTTTTGATGAAAAAGTAAAAGCAACTACCCAAGCACGGGCAATTTCTTCGCTGAAAGCCTTTTACAATTTTTTACAATATGAAAAGATTATTGAACAAAATCCAACAGAATTATTGGAAGCGCCAAAAATAGGCAGAATGCTACCGGATGTTCTATCTGTATCTGAAATAGAATCTATCCTCACAGCCATAGACCTCAGTAGCGCGGAAGGACATCGCAACAAGGCAATGATTGAAGTGTTGTACGGCTGCGGATTACGTGTGAGCGAGTTGCTCAATTTAAAACTATCTCAACTGTTTTTTAATGATAACTTTATCCGCATTATTGGAAAAGGAGATAAAGAACGCTTGGTTCCGATTGGTGAAATTGCGCAAAAATCTGTAATTCATTACATTGACGGGTATCGTTCCAAACAAAAAATAAAAAAAGGAATGGAAGATATTCTGTTTTTGAACCGCAGGGGTGCAAAATTAACCCGCGAAATGATTTTTATGATGGTTAAAGAGTTGGCGCAACTTGCCGGCATTCAAAAAAGCATAAGTCCGCACACTTTTCGCCATTCTTTTGCCACCCATTTGATAGAGGGGGGCGCGGATTTAAGAGCCGTACAAGAGATGTTAGGACATACAAGCATCACTACCACAGAAATATACACGCATTTGGATACCGATTATATTCGGAGTACGATGGCACAGTTTCATCCGCGCTACTGAAGCACGCAGGTGACGCAGATTATCAGGATTTACGCAGATTTATTCCCCTTCAAATTTTTGAAGGGGTGGACGGCGAAGCCGGACGGGGTAGTTTTATCAGCGAAAATCTGTGTCATCTGCGTCATCTGTGTGCTAAAAAAAATACTTTTGCCGAATTAAAACTATGCATTATGAAAAAAACCATTTTATTATTTTTTCTATTTCCCTACGTGTTGCTGGCACAACATTTCAACGAATACTTTGAAAACAAAACTTTGCGTTTAGATTACTTGCATATCGGCAATGCGCACAGCGAAACTATAAAGCCCGTAACTTTTTGGCAGGGGGGAATTTGGAGCGGCACCCGCACGCAACTTATTGAACCGGCACGTTTGGGCGAAATGGTGCTCACCGTGAAAGATGCTCAAACCCGTCAAGTGATTTACACCCGAAGTTATTCTACCCTTTTCGGTGAATTTGTTACCACAGAAAAAGCGGAAAAAGAGTTGGGCTCGTTTGAAGAATCCATACAAATGCCCTACCCGAAAGCGCCGGTTGTTTATGAATTTTCTGTTTTTACCCGCTCCCACAACTTTAAGATTCTTTTTGAAGGCACATTTAATCCGAAAACAACAGAACAAAAATCATTCATCAAAGAAAACAATGTCATAGATTTACACATTGGCGGAACAGCCGAAAATTGCTTAGATATTTTGTTTATCCCCGATGGTTATGCAAAAAAAGACAAGAAAAAACTGCAAAAAGATTTGAAAACTTTTGCCGATTATATTCTTAATTGTTCTCCATTTAAAGAAAACAAAGACAAACTAAACATCAGAGCGATAGAAGGATACTCGAAAGATTCGGGTATTACCGACCCCAACGCCAAGGTTTTTAAGAATACGTTGATAAACAGCAGCTACAATACGATTGATGTGGACAGGTATTTGATGTGTTTGAATGTGTGGAAGATGAATGAAATTGCCGATGATGCGCCCTACGACGCTATTTTAATTATTTGTAATTCAAAAAAATATGGCGGTGGCGGAATTTATAACTTCTACGCCACCGTTAATTCCGAGGGCAAATACAGCGATTATGTTACGGTTCATGAGTTGGGACACTCTGTTGTAGGTTTGGGAGATGAATATTTTACCTCGGAGGTTTCCGTGCGCGATTTTTACCCCGAAGGAGTTGAGCCTGTTGAACAAAACCTAACCACTTTGGTTGATTTTGATAAAAAATGGAAACACCTGCTTTCAAAAAACACCCCCATTCCTACTCCGGATACTGATGAATACAACAAAGTTATCGGCGTTTTTGAAGGCGGAGGCTACGTAGCAAAAGGGGTTTACCGCCCGTGGCGCGATTGCACCATGAAAGAAAAGGTTTACGATGCGTTTTGTCCGGTGTGTAAAGCGGCGTTTGGGGAGGTGTTTGGGTATTACGGGAAATAGATTAATGCTATTCTCGCGGAAATGAAATAGTGATTTTACTTTTTGATTTTATCCAACCAGTGCCTGTCGTTTGAATTTTCATAATTTTCCAATTTATCGAAAAGTTCATCCATTGTTGTAGCAACAATCAATAAATCGAAATGAAAATCGCGTAGAAAACCTTCATTTTTAAATATTTCAAGTTGTTGAATAAGAGGAGAATAATAGTTGAAAGCATTGAGAATGGCAACGGGTTTGTGGTGTAGTCCGAGTTGGGCGTCGGTAATTACTTCAAAAAACTCATCCATAGTTCCGTACGAGCCGGGCAAAGATACAAAGGCATCGGCGGAACGTTCCAGCATTTGCTTGCGTTCGCTCATGGAATCCACCAAATAGAGTTGTTCCAAAGTGGTATCAATAACGGTGGAGTTGGAGAAAAAAGAGGGGGCAACTCCCACCACTTTTCCGTTGTGGGCGCGGCAGGCATCCGCGGCGGCTTTCATTAAACCCAAGGCAGCGCCGCCGTAATATAAAACAATTTCACGTTGTGCGCACTGTTTTCCAAAATCGGCAGCAAGTTCTTTATATTTTGAATGAAAACCGTCGGCTGAGCCGCAAAATAGCGCTATAGAATTTATTTTCATAGATGTAAGACTTTAGTTAAGCCAAATAGAATGAGCGAAATGAAGATATAGAGCAAAATAATGATGGGAAATGCTGCTAATTGAAAGGCAATTAATAATATAGCCGACAGGAATAAGAAAAGATATCGCACCCAATTTTCTTTAAATCTAAAAGAAGAGAACTTAAGGGAAAACATCGGAAATTCGCTGATGAGCAGCATGGAGAAAAGAAAAATAATGCAGAGCAACACCCAAATATTGTCTAAAAGAGGTAACTTGTTGGCAGCAAAGGGCAAAAACGCGATAAAAAAAGCATTTGCCGGGGTTGGCAAGCCGCAAAACTCCTCTTGTTGCCTGTCGTCGTTATTAAATTTTGCCAAGCGATAGGCAGAAAAAGGAACGAGGATAAAGGCGAAATAAGGTAAAAGCGTGAGGGGAAAAAATTGAAGTTCCGGCGGCATTTCCCGAAAACAAAAATCCATCCACATAAACAACACTGTTGCGGGGGCAAGTCCAAACGAAATGACATCTGCCAGCGAGTCTAAATCTGCTCCGATTTTTGATTTTACTTGCAAAATCCGCGCAGCAAAACCATCAAAAAAATCACAAATTGCGGCACAAATAATTAGTATGACTGCGGTTACCAAAAAACCTTTCAAGGCAAACGCTACGGCGAGTGAACCGAGAAAAGCATTGCTACAAGTAATTAAATTGGGAATATGTTTTTTCATTATCGTAACTTTTCTGCTAATATTTTTTCTAATTCATCATCATTGATATCTACAGCAAGAATTACGCCGTTGGGGTCTAATAAAAAAGTATGCGGAATGTAGGTAACCACTATTTGTTTTACCACCGGCGAAGCAAATGTCAATAAATCGGAAACATTGACCCAGCTTATTTCATATTTTGTGATGCCGTTTATCCAGGCTTCTCTGCTTTGGTCTAATGAAATACCATAAATTTCAAAGCCTTTGTGATGATATTGTTGGTAAATATTTTTAAGATTAGGAATGGTAGCCAAACAGGGTGCGCACCAAGTTGCCCAAAAATCAACCAATACATACTTACCGCGAAAAGATTCCAAAGAGATAAGTTTTCCTTCGGCATTCGGCAGTTCTATAGTGGGAAATACCTTTCCCCGCTCCAACTGCTTCAATTTTTCTAAATGATTCTTTGTCAATGTGATAAATTTATTATTCATGGAAGGAGATAACATTTGAAGTAGTTTTTCAATTTCAGAAGAATTATTAACAGAAAGCGCGTTACCATAAACTAAATAGGCGGCAACAATACTGTTTTCATTTTCACGAATAAAATCAAAGGTGGATTTTGCACTAAGTTCCTCTAATTGTTGTAGTTTTGCGTTCAAATCATCTCTAATGCGTTCAAGTTGTATTTCCGAAATGGATGCATCTTGTTTATACACACTGTAATTATGGAAAATTGTTTCTTTTTCTTCATCAATATCAGCCATTTGTGATAAATAATCATGATACAGCGTTTGGGTTTTTGAGCCTTCAATTTTTAAATTGTACATATCTGTGGCACTGCCGGTAATCGTAATTTTATCCTCCGGTTCAACAAAAATACGAAGAAAAAATACGTTATCTTTGTCTGCTAAAAAAAAGAGGTCAGTTTCCGAAGATTTTCCTTTTAAGATAAAAGAACCGTCATTCTTAACAAAAGTAGAGTCAATGTTTACAAAAATGTCATTTATGTTTTTCGTTTTTAAATAGAGCATGGTAGCGCTCGTGGGGTTTCCAAAGTTGGTAAGTGTTCCCGAAATTTGAAATTTTTTATTATTTGTGCAACTTATTATTAGAAAAAAGGCAACAACAACAAGGTATAGTTTTTTCATTTTCAAATGTTTAAATTATGTTTACAGGTATGAGATTAAGATTGGCAAAGAAACATGAATTTTTTAAAATTACACACAGAAAAAAAGTTATGAAAAAATACGAAAATAAACCACTGATAGATAGATAGATATAATTTTAAAAAATTAGTTGTCGGATAAAGAAATTATAATATTTTTGTCGCAAATTTTAGAGGGTTTGAAAAGTAAAGTTTATTTTACAAGTATAATTTTGTGCAATTGTGCTACGTTATTTTGTAACGCATCTTTTGCCCAAAACGACACCATAAAAACAGTATCCTTAGAAAGTGTAGAAGTAACCTCTACATCAAATACTAATCAGGAATTATTGGAGCAATCCGTCCCTTTTTCAGGAATAGGGTCTTTGGAGTTAAACAGGGGTATCGGCATTGCGCCGGATGAGGCAGTGAATACGAACATTACCGGAGTTTTGATGGAGCGGCGCACCTTTTCCGGCGGTCAACAGTTCAACATTCGCGGATACGGAAATGGAATGGGTGCCAGAGGTATTAGCGGAAATCACGATTCGCAAGGTATGAAAATGTATTTGAATGGAATTCCCATAACCGATGCCGAAGGTTTTACCGTTATGGATGATATTGATTTCGGATCGCTTGAAAAAGTAGAAGTAATTAAGGGCCCGGCGGGCACACTTTATGGCTTGGCAATTGCCGGTGTTGTTAATTTGCAAACGATTCAACCGAATAAGAACGAAATTTTTGTAAGCCAAAGTTTTATGGGAGGAAGTTACGGACTATTTCGAACCACTACAACCGCTGCAGCAGGCGGTGAAAAATATGCCATATTGGCAAATTACGGACATCAGCAGTTCGCCGGTTTTATGCCACATACTAAATCAAACAAAGATTTTTGTAGTGTTATTGGAAAATTTACTTTAAGCAAACGACAAACGTTAAATACTTATATCGCTTACACACAAGGAAGAGATGACAGAAACGGCGAACTTACCATAGAACAATACAATACAAAAGATTACTCCGGAAATCCTGCTTATATTAAAAACGATGCCCATTCCGGACTAAAAGTGTTTCGTGCCGGAATTGAACACAGTTTTATATTTGATAAACATATTTCCAACGCTACTTCTATTTTTGGACAAGGCCAGGTGTTAGACCAAAGTTCTGCCGGCGGCGGTTGGACTGATAAAAACGCCCTGAATTTCGGTTTTAGAAGTGTATTCAATTTGCACTTTGAGTTATCCAAATTCAAAAAAATTGTGTTAGACGGCATTGCCGGAATTGAACTGCAAAAAATGAACGGAACTTCGGTGGGCTATAATATGGGAGCAGACAGTACGAATTTAAACGGATATAATATTACCACAACTATTAGAAGTAATCAAGTGTTGAACAACTTAACTTATTCCTATTTTACACAATGGCGTTTAAATTTACCGAAAGGGTTCACAATCAATGCAGGAGTGGGAATCAGCAATATGGCGTTGCAATTAACAAACAGACTTTGGGCGGCATCCAACAATCATCCGAACAGCAAGGTACCAAAAAAATATGCTGCAAGTTATAATTTTCTAACTTCTCCGAGTGTTTCCATTCATAAAATATTTAGAAATGTAGCCTCTGTTTATGTTTGTTATTCAATGGCTTACCGTGCTCCTGTGAGTTCTAATATCATTATTAACGCTACGGGAGCATTGAATACCGGATTAAAACCTGAGAAAGGACAACAAATAGAACTCGGCACAAAAGGCAACTTTTTGAAAAACAGATTATTCTATTCTTTTTCAATATTTTACGCACAGTTTTCTAATAAATTCTCTTTGATTGCCGTACCCGATACAAACAAAGCCTATACGCTCTATTCTTATGTTTATAACGCAGGAACCTCTCATAATCTGGGTGTTGAATTTGAGATTAGTTATAAAATTATGGATTCGCAGGATAAGTTTGTGAAACTGCTTCGCCCGTTTGCCAACTTTACATATTCTCATTACAAATATGGAGATTACGAATTTCAATCTATTGCAAAAGATAGCCAAAACCGTGACAGTGTGGTAATTGCAAATTATAAAGGAAACCAAGTGGCTGGGGTGGCGCCGTGGGTATTTAATGTGGGGATTGATTTTGACACAAAAATTGGGTTATACGCCAATATAACCTACAGCTATCGCACGGCAATGGCTATTACTTCCGATGGGTTAAACAACACCCATCCTTTTGGATTGTTAAACATGAAAGTGGGTTTTTGCAAACCATTTAAGGGTTTTGAAATGAATTTGTATGTGGGGGCAAACAATATGACTTGTACACAATATTACACGATGGTATTTCTAAACCAACTCCCCGATTCTTATATACCCGGACCGGATAAGATTAACTTTTACGGCGGGGTGGGGGTGAAATATTGTTTTGGGAAAATTGTGAACGAAAAAAAATTATAATACTTTTGCAAAATATTAACATTTAAATCAATAATTATGAAAACAAAAACCAAATTGTTCTTTTTTACCGTATGTTTTTTTGTGTACGGATTTAGTGTAAACGCACAGGAAGTGATTAAGTTTACTTGGAATGTTGTTAAAAGTCAGAGTTTTGAGATACTTGCCTCCCATGAAAAAAAATATACTATTGATTGGGGGGATGGTACTCCTATTGATACAATAATAGATGAACATTATTATACCACCCATGCACATACTTACGCCGTACCAGGTGAATATCAAGTTATCATTTCCGCTGTTGATGAAGATTGCGTATTCCCGTATTTAGACTGCTCCGGCAGCCAAATTACAAGTTTGGATTTGACAAAGAATCCCACTTTAAGTAGATTAATTTGTTGTAGTAATCCATTAACAACTTTAGATTTAAGTAGTAATCATAAAATTATTCAATTATCTTTTTACCGTAGTCAGCTAGTTAATTTGATTCTAAGTAAAAACTTATGTCCAATGTGGATGGCGACAATAGAATGTACGTACAATCAACTAATCAATTTGTCCATGGGTGACAATGCAGAGATTAATTGTAGCAATAACAAGTTAGCACATTTAAATGCAAGTGACAGTTACGAAAACCTAATATTAGATTGTTCTAATAACCAATTTCTTTTATCCAAGTTAAATGCAATTTGTCAGATGATTGTTAACCCGAAAGGCAGAATTTTTGGAACGCAGAATTTAGAGGCAAGTAATGCTGAAACCATAGATTTTTCTTCGGAAGTTAAATTTAATGGTGTTGCTACAGTTTTTGAAGTGCAGAAAGATAGTTTATCTGCCATTATCAATATTGATTATTCAATTAATAAAGGAGTTATTACTTTTAAGAAAAACGGTAATTATGTAATAACCATGACTAATTCGGAAATATTACCTCCGGCTAAAGTTATTGCGGAATTTAATGTGAATATTGAAGGAATTGTTGATTTGACCATATCGGCTAATTTTATAGTATATCCTAATCCTACCACAAATTGTGTGTATATTAAATCAGAAAAAGAAACAGTGTCTCCTGAATTGAAGCTGTATTCAATGGAAGGCAAAGAGTTGTATCATAATAGCGGCACTGAAATAAATATGGCAAACTATCCAACCGGTATTTATTTTCTAAAAATAAAAGACACACATGAAAATATCTATACAACCAAAATTATTAAAATGTAAAGCCTTAAAACCAAATTGTTATGGAAAAATATTATTTGTCTTTTATTCAAAAAATTACTCTTTCTCTGAGTGTTTTAATTTGTTTTGGACAAATTTCTAATGTAAAAGCCCAACCTAACAACTTCTACTTTTGTAATAGTGGTTTTACGAGTTCGCCATGGACGTGTTTGGGGCAAAATCCAACTCCTGCCGACCGTCAAGAAGTGGGTATCATTACCGCGGTTGCTGTTCATCCCTCAAACACAAATATTATTTATGCAGGGGGAGACAATGGGGGTTTGTGGAAAACCACCGATGGCGGTGCAAATTGGACAAATAAAACCGATCTGTTAGGAATACCCACTTTGGGTATTAGTGCTCTTGCCATACATCCAACAAATCAAAATATTATTTTAGCAGGAACAAAAACCAGTGCTTATGAATGGGATTATTATGAACAGGGATTTGGTGTACTTAAATCCGTTGATGGAGGTAATACGTGGCAATACACGAATATTGCAAATTTTCCTAAAAAAATTAAGAATATAAAAGTGATTCGTTTTCACCCGACTAATCCAAATATTGTTTTGGCAGCCGGGAATGTATTCATTTATAAATCAACCGATGCCGGAACAACCTGGAAAATGGTTGATTCAATCCCTTACGCAAGAGTGGCTGCAAGTGGTCCGAGTTTTATAGATATTGAATTTTTACTAAAAGACCCGAATATTGTATTGGCATCCACAGACCTAAGAGGAGCGCCAAGTAAGCCGGCAAGTGCGCGACTCTATCTATCTACTGATACAGGGAATACTTGGACAGACAAAACCCCTTCTGATGCGTTTGGACAGCAGTATAAAGCTACCGCCATCGCTATTGATGTTACACCCGCAGACTCTAACAATTTTTATATTATGTACCAAAATGCGAACTCTCCGGTTGAAAAGATGTGTATAAAAAAATCAGCAAATGGGACAAATTGGGCACAGGTTGCCCAATTTAACCGTAGTTCTGTATCCAAAGGGGCTAAGTGGGGAAGTCCCAGAAAATATGAATTTGAAGTTTCAAACAATAATTTAAATACTTTCTATGCAGGTGGAGGAACTATGCATAGAAGTGTAGATGGTGGAATTACTTGGAAAGCTATTTCAGAATATCACCCCGGTGACATTGTAGGAAAAAACAATCCAATCAATACGACTCATGCGGACATCAGATCGCTAATTCAATTGCCTGCAACTCCTTCGGGAGATTGCTTATATATGGGTAACGATGGCGGAGTAGCTAAAACAAATGATGGCGGAACAACTTGGTGGAATTTGAATGGAAACGGCTTAATAATTTCCGAATGTTATGCCGTAGGAATATTTAAGAGTAACCATAATTTAGTGGTAGGACTGCAAGATAACGGAACAAAAATATTTACTGCAAATACAAATTCTTGGACACATAAAAAGGGCGGTGATGGTGGCTGGACAGAAGTTGATTATGCAGACGACAACATTGTTTATGCCTCATCGAATGATAAGATTTATAAATCTATAAACGGAGGGGACACTTTTCCAACCTTAATATATGAAAAGGGATATGAAACAAGTAATTGGAGTACATTAGATAAATTTCATATTGACCCTACAAACCATAACAAGCTTTGGTTTGGTACAAGACTGGATAGTGATAATGTAAATGGCGATAAATTAATGTTTTACGATGCTAATGCCGTTCCTGCTTGTACGATGAAATATCAATTTACTCCAAAAGGGCACAAAATTTCAGCCATTCAAGTTGCTCCATCAAATGGTAATATTATTTATGTGGCTATGAAAGATATTACTTGGGGAGTTACACCAATTACTAATAAACTGTTCAAGTCTATTGACGGAGGGAATACATTTGCAGATAGTTCTGCCAACTGTTTTGCGTACACGTATGCTAATATTAACGACTTTTGTATTGACCCGTACAATACTCAAAGAATATGGGCTGGATTTGGTAGATACTGGAAAAAAGAAACCAACCCCTTAAATCCGCAAGGTGCCAGAAGAGTTTTGTATTCAGACAATGGCGGTTCAACCTGGACAGACATTTCAACCGGTTTGCCTCCATTTCCTGTAAATCATTTAGTTTACAGAGAAGGTTCGGACGATGAAATTTATGCCGGTACTGAGGGTGGTATTTATCGCTGGAATAAACAAAATTCAGTGTGGGACTGTTTTAATAATGGATTTCCGCCTGTTTCAGCAACCAAACTTGAAATAAATAACTGTAAAAACACCATTGTGGCATCTACTTTTGGGCACGGCGTGTGGGAAGCCCCGTTGCCTCCCATCACTATTTCATCATCTCAAACATGGGGGTATAATACGGTTAGAACAGTATCATCAGAATTGATTATTCCAAGCGGGATAACTTTAACCGTAAGTGGAACTGTAAAAATGGGTAGCAATGGAAGCATCACCGTTCACCCCGGCGGCCGCCTCATCCTTAATGGCGGCAAACTAACTAATGCCTGCCCCAACCAAATGTGGCAGGGTATCACCGTAAATGGTACATTGCGAAATCAAGGGTTAGTTCGTGTAATAAATGACGGCGAAATTAAGAATGCCCATTGTGGCATAACCGTGAATGCCTACGGTGCTATATATGCCGAAGATGCACAATTTATAAACAACACTATGGGTGTCTTCTTTAATTTGTATGCAAACGGCGGAACTTTTAAAC
>Ga0209628_10000465_pt1 | contig 24626 bp, 18 predicted proteins | sample TergutCu122P4_FD_187285 | JGI IMG/M metagenome (GOLD analysis project Ga0209628, IMG submission 187285) | Cubitermes ugandensis P4 segment gut microbial communities from Kakamega Forest, Kenya - Cu122 P4 (SPAdes) (version 2) | ecosystem: Host-associated > Arthropoda: Insects > Digestive system...
CTTTTTTATGTGATACAAGTACATCCAATATTTTATAAATATCGTTAAACTGCATATTGGTTGCTTTCATAAAACTATCTATTTCACGTTTCAGTTCGGAATAATTTAGGGCGTATTGACGAATGGCAACAAATGCGCGCATAATTTCTTTGTTTATATCTATTGCAATTTCTGAATTTAACACGCTACTTAACATCGCCACCCCCAATTCAGTAAATGCAAACGGTGGGTATTTAATATTGCTGCCCCTCCCCTTGTTCAAGGTCACAATTTGTGATCTTGAAAGTTCGATAACTTCATCTTTGGTCAATTCAAACATAAAATCATCGCCTTCAAAACGTCTCATGTTTCTTCTCACAGATTGTTTCAATGCTCGTGTTTCCACTCCATACCTTGCTGCCAAATCGAAATCGAGCATCACCTTATATCCTCTTATTTCGTGTATGTTTTGAATTATTGACAATTCAACGACATTTTCCTTCGCTTGATTCTGTACTATTATATTTGTTTCCATTTTATATTTATTTCATTATCACCTTGATTCACTCACTAACTCTATGATAATTCATTTCCTTTATTTGGCAAAACAAACCCAATCGGATTTCGTGGCTTTTCGAGTTCTTTTTTATGTGATACAAGTACATCCAATATTTTATAAATATCGTTAAACTGCATATTGGTTGCTTTCATAAAACTATCTATTTCACGTTTCAGTTCGGAATAATTTAGGGCGTATTGACGAATAGCGACAAAAGCGCGCATAATTAGGATATTTGTATCTATTGCGACATCGCTGTTAAGCAATCCTGAAAGCATGGCAATTCCTTGCTCGGTAAAAGCATAAGGCATATAACGACGACCTCCACGCTTTGAGGTTTCAAATTGCAACCTCAAAGTGTTCCATTCTTCCTGCGAAAGTTGAAACATAAAATCAGGGGGAAACCGCCTAATATTACGCTTTACGGCAAGATTAAGATTCTTTGTTTCCACTCCATACCTTGCCGCCAAATCGAAATCAAGCATTACCTTATATCCTCTTATTTCGTGTATGTTTTGAATTATTGACAATTCAACGACATTTTCCTTCGCTTGATTCTGTACTATTATATTTGTTTCCATAGTTATTAAGTTGATTTTTGAGTCTCTCTTCTTGGGCTAATAACTCCTCTTTTGACATTATAGTTGGATGAAGCCAATTATCCCTTACTCCATGTTCTTTTCTGTAATTTTCCAAAAACTCCATTCTTCCCTTAAATGTTTCTGACAGAAATGTTTCTGTGACACTTTTTGTTTTTTTATTTTCATCAATTTCAAATGATTGTGATGTAACTATCTTTTCTTTCAATGAATCGGGAATATCCAATTTGTAAAAATCGTCAGAATATTCGCTATGAATAGGAATAATGGCTTTTTTTGGACTGACTAATTGGCAAATTTTTGCTAATGTTTCGACAGTGGCGTGTCCGCTGGTGTGGAGTTTCTCTTTTTTTTCAAAAAGATTCCAAATATTAAGATAATCTTGTTTACAATGTTCACCGTTTTTAAATTCTTTGTTAATGTAACCATCCCACATAGAATATATTAGCAATGTTTTTCCGGAAGGTAATCGGACTAATAATTCTTTTACCATTTCGATTTGCTGACTTCTAATCAGCATACAAAAGCCCTTTTCTTTGATTAGTTCAAATTGTTTATCGTGATTATGTTTGTAAAAATGAACGTTATCAAATTTGAATAGTTTTGATTCATATTGATTTGTAAAAATATCCAATACTTCTTTTTGATAACTGTCGCAGAGAACACTTTTTCCGTTCTTTTTACTTGCCTCATGAAAACTTGCCAAACGGTCAATATCGGTCGAAGAGCAAAGTACAAAAACATATTTATATCTTCGCATCAATTCTATGGCTTCTGTTTTTAGTTCATTTTCATGTTTTACTTTTTCTTGAAATCTCGATAACATAGTCCCTTCCGTTATCAACACATCAACATAACATTTTGGAATTAAATCGTTTAACATTTTTTCCAATCCTTTTCCCAAATAACCGTGTTCACGAAAGTCGCCTGTGTGCAAAACTATCTTATTATTGGATTCAATCAAAAACATATACGAATCGCAAGCGGAATGACTGACAAAATAAGGCGTAACTGTAATATCGTCGACCTCAATTTTGTCTTTTGCTTTGAAAGTCCAAAATTTTTCTAATTTTTCAACATCTAGTTCTGTAATATTGCCATTGGGAACTTTTGCCAATCTTTTACTTTTACAAATCATCACTTGTTTTGCAATCTCACCAATGTATTGTGGAATGGTCTCTGGTACATATTTATACAAGTCAATATGGTCGCCATGATAATGCGTGTAAAAAATAGCAGAAATGTCTTTTGTGAGTTCTTTAATCGTCGCTTCATTTGCTATAGGGTCATTCACAGGTTCATCGCCTTTTGGTAAATTGTGTCCCAAGTCAATAAATATTCTTGTTAATTCAGTTGCAATTTCGGTAATGCAACCGCCGATTTGGTTTATACCGCGATGGATGGTGATTTTCATTACCAATTAGTTAAAGTATTTGATGTGTAGTTGTACGTTTTAATGTTTTGTAAAAAGGTTTTACCAAATTTTACCCTACAAATATTCATTATTTCCATATATTTATCTTTTGCACTTCGTTTGTAATTATATTCAGAAATAATTAAAACAGGTATTATTTCTTTTATTGATTGCGGTTTTTTCCACAAAGGACTTATTAAGCCGATTTTTTGTTTTTGCTCTAACATTTTAAAAATTGCTTTTTCTAAATCTTTTTTAGGATAGTTTGTGAAAATATCATAATACAGACCAATTTGTAATGGACTTAGGTATATGCCGGAAGTATTTGAGTCGTGTTTGTATTCAATGAGTAAAAGGTTTCCTTCTTTATCTAATGCAATAAAATCCAGTTCATTTCCCAATGATTTCTTTTGTAAATCTTTCCCATAGATTTTTTCATATTTTAATGAAATTTCTGTTTGTAAATTTTTGTACTTCTTTCTAAGTTCTCCAAAAATTCTCTTTTTTGTGATATCACTTTCATATCCAATTACAGCCTCTTTGTCAATAATCACAAACTCAGAATTAGAATCGCTCAAAATACCATATTTACGAGATAATTCATTTTGAAAATACCCTTCTTTTTTGTTATTATAGTATCTATCAAAATCTTTTGTGATTTTTATTTTTGATAGTAGTTCTGTCAATTCTTTTCTGAAATCTTTTTTTTCTTTTACATTTAAATATAAATCGGGAACCAAATCTTTATATGCTTTTGCTCCGTCTATTTCTCCATTAGGATTTATAGTAATACAGCGAGATAAGCCACGATAAACAGAAATCCATTCTTTCGTAGCATTTTTTCCAATTAAAAAGTCTAAGTCGTCGTGTTCTATTACAAAATCGAATAACCATCTTAAATCGCCATTTGGTTCAATAAGTTCAGAAAATGAATTAGATAATTCTCTGTCGTAATACATTTCTTTTTTTATCATAACACTTCTTTTTTTATTGTAATTCTCTTTTTTATATCTAAAGTGATTGACTTTCTTTATTCGGAAGGACAAACCCAATCGGTTTTCGTGGCTTTTCAAAAATGTATATTTTAAGCAAAATCCAAAATTAACTTTGCATCAATATTTAACTTTTGATGCAATCTTTTTGCTGTTCGAATTGATATTGACCTTCTACCTCGCATAATTTGTCGTAATGCAGGTTCATTGATTTCAATCATCTCTGCCAGTTCCTTTTCTTTGAGATTGCGACTGTTCATCACGTTTTCGATTTGTCTTATCAAAGGTGATTTCTTTTTAACTTTTATATATTCAAACTGAATATATTCATTTTCATATTCAGCACCTAAACAAGACAAACGCCCTATTTCACGAGTATAATCATTGTCTGCTTCGGGGTCGTCTAATGCCCCTATTTCGTTTGCCTCAACAACTAATTTTTCGACATGAGACAATAACGTTTCGTAATCTTCCCTTGTAGTAATCTTGACTACATTTTCAAATATCTTTTCCATGATTATTTTGTTTGAAAAACGGTTAAACAATCTATTTTATCATATTCAGCATGTGTTCCAATGAAACAAATGGTAAGTGAACCGACTGCAAAAATAACAATAGCAACTAAACGATAGTCATTTCCTTTGATATTAAAAACATATCTGCTTTTTCCGATGTAATCAGCATTTGGGAAGGCAGATTTCAATTCGTTGGGAGTAGAAAATTCAATCTCTTCCATTTGCTCAATCCATCTATTCACAGCATTTGAAGAAGCAGTATTCTTTCTGACAAATTTTTCTAATAACTCTTTATTTAACAATTTCATCTGTTTGCTACAAGTATCTATATGAAAGCGCAAATGTACGCTATTTCTTTCAATTTATGATTGACTTTCATCCCTCACCCCGACAATAAAAATTTTTGCTTCATCTGCCATTTTCATCGTTTTGTCTTTTTCCAACAGGATAGTTCCTCCTCCCTCTACTGCCATACCTTTAATGCCGTTCCTTTTCATAGCCTCTATTGTTTTCGGACCGATAGTAGGCATGTCAACTCTTGGGTCTTGCCCCGGTCTTGCTGTTTTTACCACCACAGGGGCTTTTCCGCTTCTTTTTAAAGAGGGAATTCTATCCATCATCCCATCCGTACCTTCTTTGGCTTCGACCGCTAAAATAACGCCTTCCTGTACCACACAGGCTTGCCCTATGTCTAATGCGCCTAAAGTTTTTGAGACTTTTATACCAATTTTAATATCTTCAAAATCCTCTTTGGTGGGTTTTGTTTTACCACAAATGCCGTCTGATATAAGTACATGCGGCATAACTTCTTGAGCGCCTACTACTTTAAACCCTTTCGATTCAATCTCTTTTATCAGAAAATTGAAAATATCGTCATCACTCATTTTCTTGATAGCGAGTTTCGTCATCAATTTTGCGCCTTCCCAGTCGGGTATCAGTTCTATAAGAGAAGGTCGGCGCACGCCGCCTGCAAAAACAATCTCCTTAACTTGATTTTTCTGAAAGTTCTTTAAAATTTTACCTATTTCACCTATTTTTGCTGTGATATGCGGCGCATCCTGCAATGTTTCGGGTAAAACATGCGGTTCGAGACCTACTACGAAAAACTCCCTGTCGGTTGCTTTGCAGTACTCTACTACTTCTTTCGGCATGGCGCCATTGCCTGCTAATATTCCTAATTTTTCCATGGATTTTTTTAATTAAATGAAAATAAGCGGCAAAAGTAAAAAAAAATATCGTACATTTAAAAATAAGGGTACGTTATCTGTTTTGAAAAATATATACTCGTTTTAAGAATCCGATTTGAGGTACTATTGTTCTTTATTCAGAACAATATCATATCATTTTTGTTCTGCATATAACACATCCCTGTTTGGAAGTGGCTGTTAAAAATAGACTCGCACTCTGTTTATTGAAGTTCTTTTATTTTTTCCACAAAAGAAATCACATCTTCTTCCGTAGTATCCCACGAACACATCCAGCGGACTTCGTTACGGGATTCGTCCCAGTCGTAGAAGAAATATTCTTCGAGCAGTTTCTGTTTTATTTCGGGGTCAATGACAGCAAAAACGGCATTGGCTTCCACCTTTTGTACTATTGTAACGGCGTTTATTTCCGACAGTTTTTGCGCCAAGAGTTGCGCTCTTTTGTTGGCGTTTCCTGCTATTTCCATCCATAAATCGTTGTCGAAAAACGCCTCGAACTGAGCCGCCATAAAACGCATTTTAGAGTAGAGTTGAGCCGCCTGTTTACGAAAATAGAGAAAATTTTGAGATAATTCCGGACGGAAGAAAATCACCGCTTCGCCTATCATAAGTCCGTTTTTAGTTCCTCCGAAAGAGAGCGCATCAACGCCTAAATCGGCAGAAAGGGATTTGAAAGAGATATTCAACGCAGCAGCGGCATTGGCAAAACGCGAGCCATCAATATGCAGATACATGTCGTAACGATGGGCTAACTCCGCTAATGCGGCTATCTCTTTCGGTTGGTAAAGCGTTCCGAGTTCGGTGGACTGTGAAATGGAAATCACTTTTGGTTGAACATGATGCTGGTCGCCGAATCCATGTAACTTGGGCAGAATCAGTTCCGGCGTTAATTTTCCATCCGGACAGTGGATTGTTATCAGTTTACATCCTAAAAACCGTTCGGGCGCTCCACATTCGTCCACATTGATATGTGCTGTTTCGGCACAGATAACGGCGTGAAAAGGTTGTGTTAATGCTTTCAACGCCAATATGTTGGCGCCTGTTCCATTAAAGACAAAAAAAGAAATCGCCGTTTCACCGAACACACGTTTAAAGACAGCAACGGTTTTTGCCGTCCATTCGTCGTCGCCGTAGGCTTTGGCGTGTTCGGTGTTTGCCTGTGCTATGGCGTTCAAAATCTTAGGGTGTATGCCCGAATGATTGTCGCTTCCGAAACCTCGTTTCATATTATGTTTTTGTGTTTATAAATCGTTTCAATTCAAATTTTTCCCCGTCGAAAACACCGTAGGAAAAATAATCCATCCAGTCGCCGACGGTATAGAGTTTTGATTCGGGAGTCAATTCGTATTCAATGGGTTGATGGTAATGTCCGAAAACGAAATAATCAACCTCTTCCGTTTTCAGGATTTCTTTACAATAATTTGCCAAGCGGTTTTTTACGTTGGCTTTATCTATTGAAATACCTTCTTTTGCAAGGTGTTTGATGTTTTTTTGATTGCTTGAGCAGCGATTTTTCCCTGACCAGAACCATGCTAAACGATTTCCGATGTCGGGATGAATCCAATGATACCACCACTGAATAAAACGGGATTCAAATATTTTTTTAATAAAATTGTGTCCGTTGTCGCCTTTACCAAGTCCGTCTCCATGTGCCAAATAAAACCGTTTTCCTTTTAACACTTCAATAGTCGGTTTTCGGAACAGTTTCATTCCTGTTTCCGTTTCCAAATAATCAAACGCCCAGATGTCGTGATTGCCACGAAAAAAATAAACGGGAATACCCGCATCGGTAATTTCTGCTAATTTCCCCAAAAGCCTAACATATCCTTTTTGCACAACCGTTTTATATTCAAACCAAAAGTCAAACAAATCGCCCATCAGATACAACGCTTCAGCATCGCCACGAATCTGCTCAATCCACTTAATAAACAACGCTTCCCGTTGAGAGCTCGTTTCACGGGTTGGAATTCCAAAATGTTGATCTGATGCGAAATATATCATGTTAATACTTTAATTTCTAATTGCTAAATTACTTCCAATAATAATTGGATAGGAGTTTCAAAAATTATTATAATCTGTGCTTAGTTTTATTGCATACTCAATATCTTCTAACAGTAAATCAATTAAATTTTTGTATTTTCTTCAGATGTTTTCTGGAAAAAACCCGTTTAATCCATAGTGGAAAAATAATTAGTCCGATGACAAGATAACCGTAATAACTCATCAGTCGCCAAACAACCGCTAAGGAAGACGACAAACCGTGTGGTATAAACTGATTCAGGAAGTCTGAAAACAGATATTCTGCTACTCCGCTTGCTCCGGGTGTTGGACTTATCATCAACACAATCCACATAACAAGTTGTTTGGCATAGATTAGCCATTGCATTCCGTTTCCGATGATGGGAATGGATTCGATACTACCGCTACCGGTCAAATACCATGCTCCAATAATAATAAAATTAACCACAAAAAACCGTGCCGTCCACGAGCAGAATGTCGCTACGGATGCTTTTAGCCAAAATGAAAACGACTTTTGTTTCATCTCTACGGAAGTTATAACAATGTCATCGCCAACGCGTTCTGCTTGTTCTCGCCAGCGTTTTAAGATTTTTAGTTTGAAGACTGTAGTAAGTATTTTTTTAAGTCCTTTTGGTTTGAAAAAAATCCCGTAACCAATAAATGTGTTTAACAGCAAAATAAAACAGTATCCTGCATAAAACAAGGTTTTCAAACCCATTTCCATTCCAAATACCGCTGTACTTCTTTCTGTATCGAACAGTCCGCCGAATCCCACTATTGCCACAACGAGCGGCACCATGAGTAGATAGAACATTTCGTCTAAGCATGCAGTAATCAGCACAATAGCCGAAGCACGTCCCAAAGGAATCCCTTCCCGTTCAATGATAAAGAAAGCAACAGCAGCGCCGCCTACCATCGAAGGTGTTATCGCCGTAGCAAACTCCCAAAGCATAATTACCTCAAACGACTGTCTCCAACTGAGTCGCCCTTCCGTCAAAACGCGTATGCGAATAATATAAAAAAGGTCTCGACAAACTTGCAATATCGCCGCAATGGTAAAGCACAGTAACGCCTGATTACTCCAATGAACGTTATTGAAAATTTTAATATCAAAATCGTCAATAATCAACCATACAGCCACTCCCAATCCAATAATGAGTGGAAACAGTAAACGTTTCCATGTAAAAAACCGGATTACTTTTTTTCTGTTGAATGGCATTGGGTAATAATTAAAAATGGTTTTTTTTATTCTCGAATGGATCCTTTTCCGAAATCCCAACCTATTGATAATGTGAGGACATCATTGTATTGTCCGTTAACTCCCCACAAAGGATGACGTTTTCGAGTGGGGTCTTTTCTTATGGGTGTTATTCCGTTGGAAGTACGCAGGTTGACGAAAAAATTTTTAGTAATATGGTAATACAATCCTGCTACAAAATTAATACTGGAAGGAGTAAATGGAACGCCACCCACAATAGGATAGCCATCTCTTTCTTCTTTCGGGTTACCGATGATGTAAGAATAGGAAAAACCTGTTTCAAAGGAAAATTTTTGTTTTATGATATTGAAAGAGAGTTGATATAATATTGGAAGGTCAATGCAGTTGATGTGCATCCGATAGTTTTCATGTTCATTTTCATCGGTGGGTGTTTCTTTACTCCCTTTTTGTGAAAATTCCAATCCCATTCGTATGGCGCTCATAGGGGTAAAACGCCATCCGACGAACCCACCGCCATAAAATCCTGCTTTGTGATAGCCCGAATAGCCATCGCCTCCTACCTGACAGCCATTGATGCCCGCCACTACGCCGCCGTAAAAATTCTGTCCTTGTACAATGTTGTACTGTAGAAAAAATAATGTTATAATTCCGAAAAAGAGTAATTTCAATTTCATACTATATGTTATTTAATGTGATGCATTTTTCAATGTTTAATGATTAAAATAAATCGCTGTGTGTGCCTGTAAAATGCAAAACAACACATTGTTTATGTTCATTTACTTTCCAAATCAATAACCAATCAGGTTTAATATGACATTCCCAATATCCTGCATAATTTTCGAATAATTTATGCGGCTTATAGGCTGCACTTACATTTCCATGCATAGCCAATTGTTCAAATAACGCAATCAAAAGTTCAATATCATAGCTTCTTTTTTGAATACGCTTGTAATTCTTTTTGAAAATGTTGGTATATTCTAATTCGTACATCAGGAGTTCAAATTTTTCATTAGTTCGGATACGTTTTTACAACGAATGGTCTCTCCCAATTGAGCCTCCAATATTGATTTATCTAATTGAGGATAATTTAAATTTTCTTCCAATGCAACTTTTTGCACTCCCTTATATAAATACAAGGAAGAAATAAATTGCTCAACATTTAAACTATTGTCTGTGTTTACTATTATTGTTGCCATAAATACTTCGTTACTATATAAAATGCAAAGATAGTTTTTTTCATCATTTTAATATGCGCATCAGAGTTCTCCTCTTTCGATTTTTTGTACTATATATTCTATCATCCAGTCTTCTCCGGATGGGTCGTATTCAACTTTCAGGTTGTATCCCCACAGTTTGGCAAAGCCTTGATAGAAAAAGGCGCGAAACTTTCCTCTCAATTCCTGCAAAAGTTCATGCCCCGATTTACCTGTTTCACGGTCAATGAGTTTAATCAATATTTGTCCTTGTGTATAGGTCAGTTTTTTGATTTCTTCGCCATAAGTTGTCCAGAGTTCATCTTCGATTTTTTTCATATATTTTTTACGCTCTCTGTCCGATTTTTGGGCATCTAAAATGGGCTGATATTCGCGAAATTTAATGCCGGCGAGTTTGGCGTAAGGATAAACTTTCAACACGTGGCGTACCAAACGGTTATACTGTTTTTGTTCCTCCGTTGTGAGTTTGACTTTTCCGAAAATCTCTACTTCCGAAAGCATCATAAAATACGACGTATCTTTAGCACTAATGTAAACTTCTATCATTTTCCGCTTTGAATCTTCCTGAGAAAAAAGTGGTAATGAACTCACAAACAATAAAATAAATAAGATAATCTTCAAAATAAAAATTTTTGACAAAAATAATCATTTTAATTAAAACATCTTATCTTTGCATTTAATTTTATACATTGAAAAAAAAAACATATTTTTATGGCAAAAAAAAATATTGCAGTTGTTCTCGGAGGAGATTCCGGTGAATATGATATTTCAGTTAAAAGTGGTCAGGAAGTAGCAAAAGCCATTGACAAACAAAAATATAATGTTTATCCCATCATCATTCGCGGAAAAAGTTGGTATTATCAACCGACCTCAAAAGAACGAATCAATGTGGATAAAAACGATTTCACTATTACGGTTTTAGGCGAAAAAATTTCTTTTCATTGTGTTTTCAATGCCATCCATGGCAACCCCGGTGAAAATGGAAAATTGCAAGGTTATTTTGATATGTTGAACATTCCATACACTTCATGTAATCATGTTGTTTCGGCAATCACTTTCCACAAAGGTTTCTGTAATATGTTGGTACGTGCATTAAATATGGAGAACTTACTGGTATCGGATTCTATTTTAATAACTGCTAATGAGTTTATTGAACCAAACAATATTATTAATAAAATCGGGTTACCATGCTTTGTGAAACCTGTTCAAAGCGGTTCAAGTGTGGGAGTGTCAAAGGTAAAGAAGGAAGAAGAGTTGCTTGTTGCGATGGAAACAGCGTTTGAAGTGTGCGATGAAATTATGATTGAACGCTTTGTGAAAGGGAGGGAATTAACCTGCGCCGTTTTCGGTGCAAAGGGAGGCATAAAAGCACTTCCGTTAGCTGAAATTATCAGTAAAAAAGAGTTTTTCGACCTCGAAGCCAAATACGACAGCCGACTGAATCAGGAAATCATCCCTGCCCCCATTTCGAAAACACTGACCAAACGATTACAAAACAACTCCAAAGCGCTGTTTCGTAATCTTCGCTGTAAAGGAATTGTTCGTTTTGATTATATCGTAACAACTCAGGATGAGATTTATTTCCTCGAAGTAAATACCATTCCTGGAATGACCTCCGAAAGTATTGTGCCAAAAATGTTGCAGGCAGATAATATCAGTGCAACGGAATTATATGGGGAATTGATAGAGTACGCTATTATAATCAATAAATAGTCGTTCCTTAAAAAATACATTTATGCCCTGAAAGGGCTTTATCAATAGCGTATGGCAACGCCATACGGAAATAAATTCAAGCCCTGTAAGGGCGTAATCGTTTAGATTTCAGGCTTTCAGCCTGATAAATGAGGTGGTGATAATTTTCCGTATGGCGTTGCCATACGCTATTGATAAAAGAGCTTCGCCCTTTGTACTACGCAAAAATTGCCTGATTTTTCAATTTATCATGTATTTTTCCGGCAAATTTTTACACTGTTTTTTCTTCGTATCTTATTGATATATTATTAAAGCCACTTTTTAAGGAACGACTAAATAATATTGTTATTAAGTAGCGAACAAGCAATGATGAAAGGTATTTATATATTTTTATCTATTCCCAAAAACATACGACACTCCTACTCCATTACTATTCATGTTAAAATGAAAATGAGATGTTGGTGAAGATGTCGAATTGTATTGATTGTGGAACTCATTGAGCGCACTTCTTTGTTTGCATTTCCCGACAATGTGAACCGGAATACCTACTGCAAGAAATATCTGCCCCAAACCAATTAATCCCAATCCAATTTGAGGAAGGGCGCTCGGATTGTCCTCTGAAGCAGTATAAATTGCAACAATTCCTCCCATTGTTGAAAGTGCTCCTAAAGCCATCAAGACATTTCCATTTCTGCACATTCTATCTCCATCAATAAACTTATTATATAAGTCGGGGGTTTGGGTTGCCATTTTCAGAAACAACAATCTCTTCTCCATTAATGAAAGTTCCTCATAAGTGGAATCTTCTGACTTTGTATTGTCTTGAGTAAATATGTCGGTTTGTCCATTTTGATAAAGTATTGAAACAACATCTTTTTTCAGTATTGTATAAATGGGACCATCTTCATTATCAATTTTTTTGTATCGGATGTTATCAACGTTTACTTCCAATACTTTGGCAGGGATTTTTCTTGAATCTTTCGTGATGATTACATCTTGACCGAAACAAGCGCTGCAAAATGCGATGAAACATATTGCCATTAACAGACTTCTTTTTGCTATTACAAGGAGTTTAGATGTTGTCGGCTTTTCCATTTCAGAATGAGTTAACAGTTTATCAAACCATTTATTTCCCAAAAACAAAGGACACTCCTACTCCATTACTATTGAGGTTTAATTGAAAATGAGATGTTGATGAAGATGCCGAATTGTATTGATTGTGGAACTCTTTGAGCGCACTTCTTCTTTTACTTTTTCCGACAAGGTGAACCGGGATGCCTACTGCAAGAAGGATATCGCCTGTTACTATCAATCCATATCCAATTCCCTTCTGAATATTTTGATAGTCTTTATTATCATAGAATATATTAGTTGCCGATATTACGAATGCGGCTCCAAGCATGGTTGAAAAAACTCCGGTAAATATCAATCCATATCCGTTTTTGCGCATTCTATCTCCATTCATATATTTAATATACAAATCCGGATTATGTGTTTTCATTGCGAAAGGTATGTTTTCAGTATTCGTCAATGTGATATTTTTATCGGTTAAAGTTGATGAAATAGCTTTTTCTTGTGTAAAAATGTCGGTTTGTCCATTTTTATAATGTATGGAATCAACATCACTTTTTAATATTGTATATATCGGACCATCCATATAATCAAAATTTTTGTATCGGATGTTTTCGATGTTCACTTCCAATACTTTGGCATTGATTTTTGTTGAATCTGTCTTAATTATTACATCCTGCGCAATGGAAACGCTGGAAAAGGAGATTAAACATACTGTTAGTAATAGACCGAATTTCAAAAATTTTTCCATATCAATATTATTAGTACTTCAAAATTTCTTACGGTTCTACTTTCTGACGTTTTAAGAGTTTCTTTATTCAAACGTCATCTCAAGTCCTAAACCATGCAGTTCGTGCAGTAATACGTTAAACGATTCGGGGATACCGGGTTGGGGCATATTTTGTCCTTTAACCATAGCTTCGTATGCTTTGGCGCGTCCCATGACATCGTCGGATTTGACTGTCAATATTTCTTGTAGTATATTAGCAGCTCCGAAGGCTTCTAAAGCCCATACTTCCATCTCTCCGAAACGCTGTCCTCCAAATTGCGCTTTACCGCCAAGTGGTTGTTGTGTGATAAGCGAATATGGTCCGATAGAGCGTGCGTGCATTTTGTCGTCAACCATGTGATGGAGTTTGAGCATATAGATATATCCTACTGTTACGGGTTGGTCGAAACGTTCTCCTGTTCCACCGTCGTAGAGATATACGCGTCCGTTTTCGGGCAATCCGGCTTCTTCCATCAGTTCATTGATTTTGGATATTGGAATACCGTTGAAAATGGGCGTTGCATATTTTTGTCCTAGGATTTTTCCAGCCCAACCGAGAACAGTCTCATAAATCTGCCCGAGATTCATACGTGATGGTACACCTAATGGGTTTAATACAATGTCCACCGGTGTTCCGTCTTCTAAAAACGGCATATCTTCTTCTCTTACAATGCGTGCTACGATACCTTTGTTGCCATGGCGCCCTGCCATTTTGTCTCCTACTTTCAGTTTGCGTTTTCTTGCAATATAAACTTTTGCCATTTGCATTATTCCGCTGGGAAGTTCATCGCCTACGGTCGCCATAAATTTCTTGCGATTGAAAATACCCATCAGTTCTTTGCATTTTATCTGATAGTTATTAACTATTTGTTTTATGACTTCATTTTTTTCTTTGTCTGAAATCCATTTGCTGTTGTTAACGTTCAAATAATCAATATCGGTTAATGTGCGCGTTGTATATTTGAGTTTTTTAGGAACAATTTCCTGTCCTTGACTGTTATACAATCCTTGAGCAGCTTTTCCAATTAACAAATCGCTCAATTTTTCGATTATTTGTACTTTTAATTCCTGCAAATCTTTGTTAAGTTGTTGTTCCATTCCAACGGTAACATCTTTTTCCTTGCTTTTCCCTTTGCGTTCTTTTTGAATACGCGAAAAAAGGTATTTTTCAATGACTACTCCTTCCATTGATGGTGGTGCTTTTAATGAGGCGTCTTTCACATCGCCTGCTTTATCTCCAAAGATGGCTCTGAGTAGTTTTTCTTCCGGTGTTGGGTCGCTTTCTCCTTTTGGAGTGATTTTCCCTATTAAGATGTCTTCTTCTTTTACTTCTGCTCCGATACGAATGATTCCGTTTTCATCCAGGTCTTTTGTTATATCTGCGCTAACGTTTGGAATATCGTTGGTCAATTCTTCAATACCTCTTTTTGTATCACGCACTTCAAGTGCAAATTCTTCAACGTGTATGGATGTGAAAACATCGTCTTTTACAATACGTTCCGAAATTACAATAGCATCTTCAAAGTTATATCCTTTCCATGGCATGAATGCAACTTTCAAGTTTCGTCCTAATGCTAATTCGCCATCTTGAGTGGCATATCCTTCACACAAAATATCACCTTTTGCCACCTTTTGTCCTTTAACTACAATTGGTCTTAAGGTCATGCTTGTATTTTGATTGGTTCTTTTAAATTTCGGAAGTACGTATGTTTTTACTTCATTTTCAAAACTTATAAGTTTTTCTTCTTCAGTACGGTTATAACGAATGGTAATAAAACGCGAATCAACATGTTCTACAACACCTTGACCTTCCGCCGACAACAAAATACGGGAATCTCGTGCTACAGTGCCTTCTAATCCTGTTCCAACAATCGGTGCTTCCGGACGTAATAATGGAACTGCCTGACGCATCATGTTCGACCCCATCAATGCACGATTTGCATCGTCGTTTTCCAAAAACGGAATTAATGATGCTGCAATAGAGGCTATTTGATTAGGCGCGCAATCTATCATTGAAATCTTTTCAGGTGGTACTATCGGGTAATCTGCCTGATAGCGCACTTTAATTCTTTCATCTATAAAAGCTCCTTCATCATCTAATGCTGAGGTAGCTTGTGCTATTGTATGTTCTTCTTCGTCTTCTGCTGTTAAATATACAGGTTCTTCATTTAATAAAACTTTCCCTTCTACAACACGGCGGTATGGTGTTTCAATAAAACCAAGTCGGTTTATTTTTGCATAAACGCAAAGTGAGGATATCAATCCGATATTCGGACCTTCGGGTGTTTCAATGGTACATAAACGTCCGTAATGTGTGTAATGCACGTCGCGTACTTCAAATCCTGCCCTTTCTCTAGATAAACCTCCCGGACCTAATGCTGAAATACGTCGTTTATGAGTTATTTCAGCTAATGGATTGGTTTGATCCATAAATTGTGAAAGTTGGTTGGTGCCAAAGAACGAGTTAATAACGCTCACTAAGGTCTTGGCATTAATTAAGTCCATAGGAGTGAATACTTCGTTATCGCGTACGTTCATTCTCTCACGAATGGTTCTTGCCATACGCGCCAATCCAACGCCAAATTGTGCATAAAGTTGTTCGCCTACTGTACGTACACGACGATTACTTAAGTGGTCTATATCGTCAATGTCGGTGTTTTTATTAATCAAAAGAATTAAATGCTTAATAATGCATATTATATCCTCTTTGGTTAAAACTTTAATGTCAATACTGGTGTTTAATTCCAGTTTCTTGTTTATTTTGTATCTCCCTACTTCTCCAAGGTCATAACGTTTATCTGAGAAAAACAGCTTGTCCATTATTCCTCTTGCTGTTTCTTCATCAGGCGGTTCTGCATTGCGTAACTGACGGTAAATAAATTCAACTGCTTCTTTTTCCGAATTAGCCGTATCCTTTTGTAATGTGTTGAAAATAACGCTATAATCTATGCTCGCTGTTTCTTCTCTATGAACAAGAATAGTTTTTATATCTGCATCAATAATTGCGTCAATATGGTTTGATTCAAGAACTGTTTCACGGTCAATAATTACCTCTGTCCTTTCTATTGATACTACTTCTCCGGTATCTTCATCTACAAAGTCTTCAAGCCATGAACGAAGTACGCGTGCTGCTAATTTCTTTCCAATTAGTTTTTTTGCTCCTGATTTTGTTACTTTTAACTCTTCTGCTAAGTCAAACAATTCTAAAATATCACGGTCACTTTCATATCCTATTGCTCGTAATAATGTTGTAACCGGTAGTTTCTTTTTACGGTCAATATAGGCATACATCACGTTGTTGATATCGGTTGTAAATTCCATCCAACTTCCTTTAAAAGGAATAATTCGTGCTGAGTATAAAATTGTTCCGTTTGTATGACGGGTTTTTCCGAAAAATACTCCCGGCGATCTGTGCAACTGTGATACAACAACTCGTTCTGCACCATTAATTATGAATGTTCCACGTGGTGTCATATAGGGTACCATACCTAAATAAACATCTTGAATGATTGTTTCAAAATCTTCATGTTCAGCATCGGTACAATACAATTTCAATTTAGCTTTTAATGGAACACTATACGTCAACCCTCTTTCAACACACTCTACAATAGTGTATCTTGGTGGGTCGATGTAATAATCTAAAAATTCTAAAACGAAATTATTCCTGGCATCTGTGATAGGAAAATTTTCGCAAAAAACTTTATATAAGCCTTCGTTTACACGGTTTTCTGAATTTGTCTCTAATTGAAAAAACTCCCTAAACGATTGAAGTTGAATGTCAAGAAAATCGGGCATTTCCGATTCTACTTGTGTTGACGTGAAATAAATTCTTTTATTATTATTGTTATCCAAAGTAGTATAATTTGAGAATTAATAACAAAAATATATAGTTTCACTATACTGCTTCCCTTTATTAAAGTGGTGCACAATACAATGAATATCAATTAATTATAAATAAACAATATGCCATTTCCAAACCAAATATCACACGAGGTTTTTAAGCGTGCAAAGGTAGTATTTTTTTTCAAATATAAAAAATTAATTTTATGCTAAAATAAAAAAACCGTCTTAAATAAGACGGTTTTTAAAATAATATCTGTGATTTTTTAATAGCCTGATGGTTTGAAATCATCACGACGGTTTTTAGTACGATTTTGTTCGTTGGTGTTCGGGAGCATCGGATAATTAGCAGCTTGAGTAATTGTTGTCATACGACTTGCATCAATGCCATTATTTACTAAATAATCACGAGCTGAATCTGCACGACGTTGTCCCAAAGGAATATTAATTCTATCGCCACCAAGGTCGCAACAGTTTCCTGCTATCTGAACCTTAATATCGGGATATTTTTTCAAAATCGCTACTTTACGGTCTAATACTACAATGGCTTCGGGTTTCAGGTTGTGTTTATTGAGGTCAAAGAAAATGGGTTCGGCGAGTATTGCAAGGTCAGCAGCGCTAATACCTTCATCAACTACTAAAGGTTTTACTTCGACAACCGGTTCCGGTTCTTTAATGACTTCTTGAACTACAATCATCTCTTCTTTTGCTTCTTCAACTTTCTTTTCCGTCAGTTTGCCCAATTTAATGCGCAATCCGACTTTACCTCCAACGCCAAGTAGTTTTACATCGTCGGTTACATGTGAATTAATGATGCCGTTGTATGCGTATTTATCTTTTGCTTTTACGCTTTCATCATGGATATTTCCGCTACCCGGCTCAAGTAAATATTTGTTATCACTTGCACTTTTGTTGCCATCTTTAATGTTGTTTAATCCAACGTCAAGATATCCGCCAACTGCTAAATCAACTCTGCGGTTAAGTGCAATCAAAAATCCCAACTCACCTACTGCGGCAAAACTCATTTTTATATCCAAATCGTCTTTAAAATTGAGATTCTTGTACGAGCCATAGCCATGAGTATTATTGATTTCATCTTTAATATGCCTACCGTCTATCGTCAGTTTTGCATCAGGATAGTATCCTTGTATAAGCAATTCACTACCATTAGTTACTGAATATTTACTGTAGATAACAGGGAGTTGCACTTTTGCTCCAACACCCCAATACATACCAAATTTTTGTTGTTCACCCCATTTTGTTTGATAGCAAAGCATTAATGGAATTTCTAAAAAGTAGGCGTATTGTTTTTCAACCCAATCGTTTAACTTGAGTTGCAGGTCAAATTTAGTTGGTGCGCCTGTTACCCAGTCATCATCAATACGATCGTTGAATTGAAAATGTGTTTTGTCATTTTTAAAAGAATTGTTGTATTTGGCTCTGGTTGTGTAATAGGCTATGCCTACACCGGTACCAATGCCCCAATGACGGTTCCAAAAATATTGATAGCCTAATGCGCCACCATATCCGAGACGAGGATCGCCCATCCGTCCATTATCCATTTCATAACGGAACTGGTTCATCCCAATGCTTCCCGATACCGTTAAGTAAGAACCTTTTTCTTGTGCTTGTACGCTAATTATCGCTATAAGCATCAAACTTACTGTAAAAATTATTCTTTTCATCTTTTATCGTGTTTTAATTATTAATATCAGATTTTATTATTTCTTAAAGATTCCCGGATTCGAAGCAGTTAAACCTCGAACCCGGTATCTTGATTTTCTATCGTACAATCACTTTTTCGTTTTTCAATGCTTCGCCTGATGCATTTGTAATGCGCACTACATAAGCGCCCGGTATCATTTGCATCGTTATCATCGTCGTGTGTCCATCGACTACTCTTGCTTCAACTCGTTTTCCAACCATGTCATATACTTCAATGAGTGACCCGGCAATCATTTCGGGCTCCATATCCATATAAACTGTTAGTGTTCCGCCTTGAGATACTGGGTTCGGATAGATTTCGATAATATTCTTCGCCGGAGTTACTATCTTAATCGGACAGGTTTCAATCAGATTTCCTTCAAAGTCATATATATCTACTCCATATACACCGTTCAACGGTTTTTCTTGATAGTACTGTGAAACTGCGCCAACAATCCTTACTTTATTGCCGGTAGCATCAAGTTTATACCACTGGTAACCATGATATAATCCACCTGAATTGTCCACATACAATACATCGTCCCATTTTTGTAGAATGAGTGATTGACCAACTACTACCATTACTGTACGGCTTGCTGCTTCTCCGCAACAGCCTTTTACAATAACATGATATGCACCTTCATCGTCTGCGGTAGCATTCTGTTTAATGTAAATGCCTGTTTTTGTAGTAGCAATTGCTATTCCGTTCTTGTACCAGGTGTAGGTTATTCCTTCCGGACATGATTTGGCATCGCCGCTGGCACTAACTGTCAGTATCAGATCGTTGCCAATACAAAGTAGTGTGTCTTCCAAGTCACCTGTAATGAAGGTTCCCTGACGAACATCTAATGTGATTGGGTATTCTTTTTCTGATTTGCAATCAATGTTACGGATAATCAGTGTTGCGTAATATTTACCCGGATTTACGCCTGCCGGCATTGAAATCGGGATAAAGTCTTTCGACATTACTACAAAGTCTAATTGATTTACGAATCCTTGTTCTAAAGCTGCTTTGTTGAAAACAACTTTATATTCGAACTGTAACCCTTGTACATTGTTATAAGCGATAAGAACTTCGTTGTCGCTGTTACATACTATGGTTTCATCATCAATTATTTCTATATTGGCATTCGGGAGTACTTCAACTTTTAGGACAAAGATTTCACTCGGGTCAGTGCACTTTCCATACATAGTGAAGTGGTATTCAACTATTATCGGAGTATTGGTGGTATTGGTCAATACTTCATTGATAACAGCGCCTGTTCCGGATCCTGCAGCACCGCCATTAATACCGGGGATAGCTGGACGTTCCCAAGTAAAGGTAATACCTTCAATACTTGCTTCTGCTTTATAGTAGAATTTACTTCCTGAGCAGAAGTTGTCAATTTCAGAATCACTATCTAAAGTTGCTTTCGGATCAACAGTTATTGAGAAGGTTTTTTCATCACCTTTTCCGCAAACTAATCCTTTATACTCAACAAACATTGTTACTGTATAGTATGCTGTACGCGGAGCGGTGCCCGGATTATATGCTGTGAAAGCAGGGATTGTATTAACTCCGGATGTTGCCGTTCCAATATCATCACCACTTACTTTCATCCATTCGTAACGAACATTCAATAATGATGTTGGTGGTACGTTGCCTTTAAAATGATATGCAGGTACGCTTTCGTTATGACAGAATTCCTTCGGTATATCATTGAGGTCAACTATTGCAGTCGGCATTACGTGGATGCTGAATGTTTGTTCATCGCTCTTACAAATGGTTCCGTCGGAATTTTTATATACAGCCCATACTTCGATGTCTGCTGTTAAAAGGTCATCTGTGGGGTTTTGTGCGATGAAATATAACGGACCTATTCCGCTTGGTGGAAGACCGATATAATCTCCTGATGTTGTCCAGTGATATTCAGCGCCAAAAGTACCTGTAAAATTATATTGAACCGGTTCTCCATTGCAAAATACCATTTCCGAAGGTACGGTATTGAGTGTTGGTTGTGGATTTACCGTGATAGAGAAGTATCCCGGTACGCCTGCACAACGAACTCCTCCGGCTTCATAATAAGGAATTACTTCGTAAAGCGCTGCTATCTGAGCATTTCCATAGTTTTCAGCAAAGAATGACGGGAATTGACCCACACCATTGTTTTGATGTACTCCGATTTCCTGTCCATCAATGAAAGCCCATTCCCATGAAGTTGCAACACCTCCAAACATCGGTGTTACTACAAAGTCTTTATGGCATACTACTTGAGAGAGCAGGTTGTTAACTGTAGGTCTTGGTAATACGCTGATGGTAAAGTCTTGTTGTTCACCACCGCAAGATACGCCGTTTAAGATGTATGTTGCTGTTACGCGATATGTAGCTGTTAAGATATTGGCACTTTCATTGGTTACGGCATGGAACGGAGGCATACATCCTGTTCCTGTATTCGGTAAACTTCCGCCATGAATATTATCACCGCTTACGTATGTCCATGCAAAGATTGTTCCGGGTACATGACCTGAGAAACAGAATTCATCTACGTACATATTTTCGCAGAAAACTTTATTTGCTACGAGGTCAATATGGGGTGTTGGAGCTACGGTAATTGTAAAGAATATTTCCGGTCCGTCGCAATGAGCGCCGCCATTGGCTTTCACAGCATAGATTGCTGATAAAGGTGCAATTCCGGGATTCACGCCTGTAAATGTCGGCATATTTCCATCACCTAATAGATCATCTAATCCGATGTATGAGCCATCTACAAAACGCCATTTGTAAGTAACGCCTTCAAGTCCTGCAGTATTATTAAAGTCAGGAACTACAACCGGATATCCGTTACAAACTGTGATGTTTTCTATCGGTACCATAATTGGACGATCATATCCTGTGATGGTAAATGTTTCTGACAGTCCTATACAAGGTACAGCACCATTGGGTAATTCGGCTGTTACGGTAAAGGTTGCAACGCCGGCTGATGTTACCTGGAATGGTTGAATATTATTCCAACCACTTGTCGGTACGTTACCAATGTCATCACCTGTTCTTTCCCAATAGAATATGGTACCTGCCGGGAATGGTAATGAACTGAAGTCAACTATTGCCGTCATATCATAAACACAAACTTCTTGGCTTGCTATTGGTAACATGTTCGGTACAGGGCTTATTGTTATACAGAATGTAATTGGTTCGCCTGAGCATAAATTAGCACCTTGATAATTGAGACTCCAAGGAGTTACAGTAACACAAACCGTTAAAGGATTGTTGGTGTCGTTTACTGCTTCAAAGTAAATGTTGCCTTCTCCGCTTATACCTGTTAAGAGGTCGCCCATTCCAATAGCAATGGCATTTGCTTCATTATCAACATACCATGTGTATGCTACATTTTCACTCATATTTCCTGTAAATGCGATATCTACTATTGTGGGGTTATTTGGTGTACCTGTACAATAAACAATGTTAGAGACAGGATTAACTGTCGGAAGCGGATTTACTGTGATGTAGAATGTCATCGTATCTCCTATACATGCATTATTCGGATCTCCTTGCATAAGCTTAGGAACTACCTTAATTGTTGCTACAATCGGATTATCAGTGTTATTAACTGCTGTAAACGACCAAATATTGCTTACTCCTGATGTAGGTAGACCCATATACTCATCATTGGTAGTTGTAACTGTCCAAGTATAAATTGTTCCAGAGGTATTTCCTGTGAAAATAACATCGTAGGTGTCACCACCTGCACAAAGTTCTTGGTTGTTAACCTGATCCACTGTCGGCTCGGGTACAACCGATATGGTAAATTCTATAGGGACTCCATAACATATATGTTGTGTTTCGGGTAAGTAATACCATGGGGTAACTTGAATATGAGCCACCAAAACTGTATTACCGGTATTGACAGTTGAAAATGAAGGTATATCACCTATTCCTCCAGCCATTAAATCAATATCATATGTAATTATATCACCACCTGTTTGTATCCAATGGAATTCTGTTCCTTCTATTGTTCCTTCAAATATTATTGGTGTTGTTTCAGAAACACCTTCACAATAAGCAATGTCGGGTATAGGATGAACTGTCGGAATCGGATTTACAGTAATAGTAAACTTCATTGTATCACCTTCACAAGCGTCATACGGATCTCCTTTAAATTCGGGTATTACTACAATAGTAGCCACTATGGGTACTGTGGAATGATTTTCGGCTATGAACGAATAGATGTTGCCTATTCCTATGTCATTTAAACCAATTTCCGGCGCACTGTTTGTCCAATGAAAGACAGTTCCCGGTGTATCACCTGCAAAGATAACATCAGTAGTATGTTCACCGGCACACAATATTTGATCTGCTACTTGATATACTGTCGGTGTCGGTTTTACCTTAATAGTAAATTCAATATAGTCTCCAGAGCAATATCCGTCTTCTGTCCATGGAGTAACTCTTATAACTGCTATTAAAGAAGTATTTCCGTTATTTACTGTTACAAATGAAGGGATTTCATCTACTCCTCCTACTTGTAAATCAATTGAATTATCTGTAATAAGATCACCTGAAATCTGGAACCAACGATATTCGTATGCTGTTCCTGTAAATTCTATAACGTCTGTTTGGTCTCCTGCGCAGAAACTTAAGTTAGGCATTGCAACAACTTCCGGCTTCGGATTTATGGTAATAGTAAAGTATATTGGTTCGCCTGTGCAAACAACTCCGTTATATTCAAATGTCGGAGTTACTTCATATTCTAGTACTATCGGCTCGAGCGTTAAGTTAACTGCCATGAATGCCGGGAATATGTTATGCCCTTCTTGTGGTAGTTCAGGTACATTTTGTACCTGATAATTTGTTTGCAACCAGTAATAGGTTGTATTGGGAACATTACCTGTGAATATATGTAATGGAACTTGTGTGCCTGTACAGTATATTTGTGTTCCAACCTCGTCTGCAACCGGAATCGGATTTACAGTGATGGTAAAGAATATTTCTTCGCTCCAGCAATATCCTGCTTCACTTACCTTCACACCATATACTGCTGATAGTGGAGCGGTTCCGGTGTTAATTCCATCGAACGCAAGCATATTGCCTTGACCAAACAATTCGTCTAATCCGATATTTACTCCGTCAACAAAACGCCATTCGTAAACCGGATCTATTGCTGTGCTTGCAAATTCGGGAATTTCAACTTCATTGCCGTTACATACTGTGATGTTCATCAATGGGGTCATAACCGGACGTTCGCGACCTGTAATGGTAAATGTAGTGTCTCCGCTCATACAAGCATTAGCTCCATTAGGAAACTCAGCTGTTACAGTAAATGTTGCTACAACATCTGCTGTTACCTTGAATGAGTGAATGATGTTGGCACCTGCCGGTGGGCATCCTATTGAAGTATTGTCGCATGTCCAATGGAAGATAGTACCTGCAGGAGCGTTCAGTGCGCTGAAATCTACTACTGCTGTCCAATCTCCAACACATACTTCTTGATTTGTTACTGCCAACATGATTGGCTTCGGTGCAACGGTGATGCTGAATGTAACCGGATTTCCTGTACATAAAACAACCCCTTGCCCGTCAACACTCGACGGAGTTACGGTAATTACTACTGTAATAGCATTATTGGTATTATTTACTGATGTAAAAGTTATGTCGGCTGACGGAGATGTTAATGTTCCCATTCCAATAGCTGCTGCATTTGCTACATTGTCAACATACCAATCATAAACTACCATTTCTGTCATGCTGCTGGTAAAATCAACTTCAATTTCGTCTCCTGCACAAACAGCAAGATTTGAAATTGGTAACATAACCGGCATCGGATTGATAGTAATGCTAAAGGTAATTGAATCGCCTTC
>Ga0209628_10000466_pt1 | contig 24616 bp, 21 predicted proteins | sample TergutCu122P4_FD_187285 | JGI IMG/M metagenome (GOLD analysis project Ga0209628, IMG submission 187285) | Cubitermes ugandensis P4 segment gut microbial communities from Kakamega Forest, Kenya - Cu122 P4 (SPAdes) (version 2) | ecosystem: Host-associated > Arthropoda: Insects > Digestive system...
GGAATCCAGAGAGGGTGGTTTCGAGGTGACGTTCCTGGATTCCCGCCTTCGCGGGAATGACGAGGTTTATATCGAAGTTGTTATAAACAACCTGTTCTTCGGAGAGGTTCCTGGGTAGGGCCGGCCGCAGGCCGGTAGGCGCTACGTTTATTGAAGCAGCATCCGGCCTGCCGGCCGGCCCTCTCCCCCAACCCCTCTCCCGCAAGCGGGAGAGGGGAAATGCGAAAATCCCCGCATGATCCTCAAGCACAGCTTCGTCCCCCTGAGCAACACGCGCCTGGCGCATTTGTGCGGCCCGGCCGATGAGCACTTGCGCAGCATCGAAGCCGGGCTGCAAGTGTCGCTGGCGCATCGCAGCGGGCAGTTCAAAATCGACGGTCCGGCCAGGGCGGCCGAAAAGGCGCTGGCCGTGCTGCAAGCGCTGTACGAGCTGGCCGCCCGCCCGATCGAGCCGGAGACGGTGCAGCTCATGCTGGCCGGTGGTGGCGACGCCCCGCTGGCCGAAGCGGAGGGTGGCAGCGTGCTGCTGCGCACCCGCCGGGGCGATTTGAAAGCGCGCACCCCAAACCAGCGCGCGTATCTGGACCACATCGCCGCGCACGACATAACCTTTGGCATCGGCCCGGCGGGCACCGGCAAGACTTTTTTGGCCGTGGCCTGCGCGGTCGATGCGCTGGAGCGCCAGTCGGTGCAGCGCATCGTGCTAACCCGGCCCGCGGTGGAAGCGGGCGAGCGGCTGGGCTTTTTGCCGGGCGACTTGACGCAAAAAGTCGATCCCTACCTGCGCCCGCTGTACGACGCGCTGTACGACCTGATGGGCTTTGACCGCGTGGCCAAGGCGTTCGAGCGCAACCAGCTCGAAATCGCCCCGCTGGCCTTCATGCGCGGGCGCACGCTCAACCACGCCTTTGTAATTTTGGACGAAGCGCAAAACACCACGCCCGAGCAGATGAAGATGTTCCTCACCCGCATCGGCTTTGGCGCGCGCGCCGTGGTCACCGGCGACACAAGCCAGATCGATCTGCCCAAAGGCGCCGTAAGCGGCCTGGTGGACGCCGAGCGCGTACTGTGCCGCGTCAAGGGCATCGCCTTCACCCGCTTTACCAGCGCCGACGTAGTGCGCCACCCGCTGGTAGCGCGCATCGTGGATGCCTATGACGCGGCAAACGGGCGGGCCAAGGACGGGTAGCGGCTGGCGTTGGACGTCACACTCTCACTTCGTCATTCCAGCGCAGTTCCCGCCTTCGCGGGAATGACGAAGGAAAAGTTTCTCTGCTTCCTTCCAAGGTATGTCACCAATCAGGTCAAACAGCGCTCAAACGTGCGCGCAACAAGCGCGGCCAGCTACCAAATAGATAGCCGCTCTTACCCGCAACTGCCCACAAACCCGCACTGCGTGCAATAGTCGCAGCCGTCCTTGCGGATCATGGCGTGGGCGCCGCATTCGGGGCATTTTTTGCCGGCCATTACGCGGGTTGGCACCATGGCGGCGGGGGCTACTTCGGGTTCGACGGCGGGCAGCTCGCCTTCTTCGAACAGCGACGCTTGCGCGGCTTGCTGGCGCTTGGCGATCAGGTTCTGGATGGCGTAGGCGATGGCGGCCACTTCGCTGTCGTGCCAGCGCGGCACGTGGGCGCCATCAGCTTTTTCATAGGTGCCAAGGCGCACCGGGCCGCGGTCCCAGCTAACCTTGCGCATGTCCGACAGCGCGCGGTCCAAAAAGCCGCCGCGCGCGGCCAGGCTGAGCATGCGCATGGTGGCGGTGATCCACTGCTGCGATTCGCCGCTTTGGCCCACGGGCATGAAAAATTCAATCGCGCGCTCGATCTCGCCCTTGCCGTCGGCCGTTGGCACGGGCATGAAGGTGACGATCAGGTACAGCCGCTGCTGGCCTTCGCTGGTCCAGTATTCGATCTTTTCGGCCACGGCGGGCAGGCCGCCGGGCGGGCGTTTTTCGATCACCACGCGCATCGGGTCGTAGGCGGGCGCTGGCTGCGGCTCGGCCGGCTTGGGGGTGACTTGCAACACGGCTTCCATCACGCCGTTGGGGCGGAAGGTGGCCAGTCCTTTCAGCCCCGCTTCCCACGCCTGGCGGTACAGGTTTTTGAAGTCGTCATACGGATAGTCGGCGGGCACGTTGACGGTTTTGCTGATCGAGGTGTCCACATACGGCTGCACCGCCTGCATCATCGCCACGTGGTCTTGCGCGCTCATCTCCAGCGCGTTGACAAAGTATTCGGGCAGCGTGCCGGCGTCGTCGGCGCGCGCGTTCGCATCGATGAGCGCGCGGTACAGGCGGAAGGCGTGGTCTTCGACCGTGTAGCTGCTTTTGCTGCCGTCGGCCTCGCGCTTGTTGCGCGTGTAGCCCCAGCTAAAGGCCGGCTCGATGCCGTTGCTGGCGTTGTCGGCAAACGCCAGGCTGACGGTGCCGGTGGGCGCGATCGACAGCAGGTGGCTGTTGCGCAGGCCGTACTTGCGGATGCCCTCCTTGATGTCATCGGGCAGGCGGCTGGCAAAGGTGCCGGCGGCCAGATAACCATCGGCGTCGAACTTTGGAAACGCCCCTTTTTCGCGCCCCAGCTCGATCGACGCGCGGTACGCCGCGTCGCGCATGCGGCGCGCGATCTCGGCGGCCATGGCGCGGCCATCGGCTCTGTCGTAGCGCAGTTTGAGCATGGCCAGCGCATTGCCCAGCCCGGTAAAACCAACGCCGATGCGGCGCTTGGCGGCGGCCTCTTCGCGCTGGCGCGGCAGCGGCCAAAAGGTGACATCCAGCACGTTGTCCAGCGCGCGCACCTGCGTGGCGACCACGCGCTCAAAAGCGTCAAAGTCAAACGCCGCCGCGCCGCCCGCGCCAAACGGATGGCGCACAAAGCTGGTCAAAATGATCGGCCCCAGATCGCAGCAGCCATAAGGCGGCAGCGGCTGTTCGCCGCAAGGATTGGTCGCCTCGATGCGCTCGCAATAGCGCAAGTTGTTGTCGCGCCCGATCTGGTCCAAAAACAAGATGCCCGGCTCGGCGAAGTCGTAGGTGGACTTCATGATGGTGTCCCACAGCTCGCGCGCGGGCAGCTTGCGGTACACCCACAGGCCGTCGGCGCGCTGGTAGGCGCCATCTTTCATTACCTTGGGGCCGGGCACGGCCTTGTGCACCAGCTCCCAGTCGGCGTTGTCGGCCACGGCCTGCATGAAGGCGTCGGACACGCCGACCGAAACGTTGAAATTGTTCCAGCGCCCCGGCGTGCGCTTGGCGGTGATGAAATCCAGCACGTCCGGATGATCGATGCGCAGCACGCCCATTTGCGCGCCGCGCCGCGCGCCGGCGCTTTCCACCGTGGCGCAGCTTTGGTCAAACACGTTGATATAGCTGCACGGGCCGCTGGCGATCGACTGCGTGCCCTTGACATCGGCGCCGCGCGGGCGGATGCGCGAAAAGTCATAGCCCACGCCGCCGCCGCGGCGCATGGTCTCGGCCGCTTCGCGCAGCGCCTCGTAGATGCCGGGGTAGCCGTCGTTGTCGTAGCCCTGAATGGCGTCACCCACCGGCTGCACGAAGCAGTTGATCAGCGTGGCCTGGATGGTGGTGCCCGCCGCGCTCATGATGCGCCCGGCGCCAATCGCGCCGGCGTGCAGGTTGGCCAAAAACTTTTGCTCCCACTGGGCGCGCAGCTCGGGCTTTTCGGCGCTGGCCAGCGCGCGCGCGACGCGGGCAAACAGGTGCTCACGCGCCGTTTCATCGGACTTGAAATATTTTTCCGCCAGCACGTCGCGGCTGATGGGCTGTTCGGGCAGTTGCGTGGCGGCGCCGGGCTGGGAGCCGGTCACCGGCAGGGAGTCGCGTTTCATGGTGAGTCAGTGAGAAAAATGCTGCCGGAGCTGAATTATGAAAACCAAGTCTAAGCGCCAAATGTTACCGGCCAGATGAGCTTGCGTGGACGATAGAATGACCAGTCCAATCATGCCACCAATCGGCCTCAATCAGCCTCTGGAAGACACCATGAACCGCTGCGATCGCACTGATAACGCTACTTGCTTCACGGTTTCGGCGCGCAAGACCGGGCGGCGCGCAGCCTTGCTGCAACTGCTGGCCGGCGCGAGCGCGCTGGCGCTGCCCTTGGCGGCGCACGCCGGGCTGCGCGTGTTTCCGATGGGAACCAAGTTTGGCGCGATCGACTTTGCCAGCCCGCCGCAGGTGGCGCTCAACGGCCAGCCGGCGCGGCTTGGCCCCGGCACGCGCATTCATGACGCCAAAAACCGGCTGATATTTGCCAGCAAGCTGCGCGGCCAGGGCTTTGCCTGCGGCTACCTGCGCGACGGCTCATCGGCCATCCGCGAGATCTGGCTGCTCACGCCAGAAGAAATCCAGCGCCACCTGCCAGCCGGTGCGCAGTTTGAGCTGAAGCTGCAAACCGAAAACGGCACGCGCATACAGTTGAAGTAGGCCAGCTCGCTTGGCCCCTGCCGCATCGGCCGCTTCCAGTGCCCCATCCCGGCCTGCCCCCAAAGGGGGAAGCAGTCTCATATCCGCCCCCAGCCATGCCCCGCAAAGTCTTCATCAAAACCTTTGGCTGCCAGATGAACGAGTACGACTCGGCCAAGATGGCCGATGTGCTGGGCGCGGCGCAAGGTTACGAGAGCGTGGACGACCCGGAGCAGGCCGACCTGATCCTGTTCAACACCTGCTCGGTGCGCGAAAAAGCGCAGGAAAAGGTGTTTTCCGACCTGGGCCGCGTCAAGCACCTGAAAAAAAAGGGCGTGCTCATCGGCGTAGGCGGCTGCGTGGCCAGCCAGGAGGGCCAGGAGATCGTCAAACGCGCGCCCTACGTGGACGTGGTGTTTGGCCCGCAAACCCTGCACCGCCTGCCCGAGCTGCTGGCCGCGCGCCAGCAGCAGGGTGCGCCGCAGGTGGACATTCGTTTCCCGGAGATCGAAAAATTCGACCACCTGCCGCCCGCGCGTGTGGCGGGCGCCAGCGCGTTTGTCTCGGTGATGGAAGGTTGCTCCAAATACTGTAGCTATTGCGTGGTGCCATACACGCGCGGCGAAGAGTTCAGCCGCCCGTTCGACGACGTGCTGACCGAAGTCGCCGGGCTAGCCGATCAGGGCGTAAAAGAAGTCACCCTGCTGGGCCAAAACGTCAACGCCTATCGCGGCGCGCTGGGCGGCGCGGGCGAGGCAGCCGACCTGGCGCTGCTGATCGAATACGTGGCCGAAATCCCCGGCATCGAGCGCATCCGCTACACCACCAGCCACCCCATGGAATTCACCGCGCGCCTGATCGCGGCGCACGCCGGCGTACCCAAACTGGCCGGCCACCTGCACCTGCCGGTGCAGCACGGCAGCGACCGCATGCTGGCGGCGATGAAGCGCGGCTACACCGCCATCGAATACAAAAGCCTGGTGCGCAAACTGCGCGCCGCGCGCCCGGACATCAGCCTGAGCAGCGACTTCATCGTCGGCTTTCCGGGCGAAACCGAGGACGACTTTGGCAAGCTGATGAAGCTGGTCGCTGACGTGGGCTACGACGCCTCCTTCAGCTTCATCTTCAGCCCGCGCCCGGGCACGCCCGCCGCCAGCTTGCACGACGATACGCCGCACGCCGCCAAGCTGGCGCGGCTGCAAACGCTGCAAGCCGCGCTGGAGCAAAACGTGCAAGCCATCAGCGCCGCGCGCGTGGGTACCACGCAGCGCATTCTGGTCGAGGGGCCGTCGCGCAAAAACCCGCATGAAATGATGGGCCGCACCGAATGCAACCGCATCGTCAACTTCGACGCCGGCCCTGATGGCGCGCGCCTGAGCGGCCAGATGATCAGCGTGCAAATCACCGCCGCGCTGCCGCATTCGCTGCGCGGGCGGCTGCTGACAGCATCACCCTCCCCGCAAGCGCCGCAGCAGCCCGGCGGTTGACGCATCCAGCGCGCCGGCCGCGCCGGAAAGCAGCGCGGCTTCGACCTCGCCCGCGTGCCGCTTGCCCAGCTCCACGCCCCACTGGTCAAAGCTGTTCACGCCCCACAGCGATCCCAGCACAAAGGTGCGGTGCTCGTACAGCGCCAGCAGCGCGCCCAGGCTGTGCGGCGTCAGATCGGGCAGCAGCAGCACGCTGGATGGCCGGTTGCCTGGAAAGTGGCGCTCTGGCGCGTCGCCCGGCTGGCCCAGCATCAGGGCGCGCGACTGCGCCAGCGCGTTGGACAGCAGCTTGCCGTGGTGGCCGGGCAGGCTGTGCGCGGGCTGGCGCACCAGCACAAATTCCACCGGCACCACGTCGCTGCCTTGGTGCAGCATCTGAAAAAAAGCGTGCTGCCCGTTGCTACCCGCCTGCCCCCAGGTGACGGGCGCGCTGGCCGCCGTCAGCGCGCGGCCATGCAGGTCCACGCGCTTGCCGTTGCTTTCCATCTCCAGTTGCTGCAAGTAGGCGGGCAACAGAGCCAGCCCGTGGTGGTACGGCATCACGCAGCGGGTGGCATGGCGGTGCAAGTTGCGCTGCCACAAGTCCAGCAGCGCCAGTTGCACCGGCAAGTTGCGCTCCAGCGGCGCGGCGGCAAAGTGCGCGTCGATGGCGCGCGCACCGGCCAGCAACTGCTCAAACCCCGGCCGCCCGATGGCGATGGCGAGCGGCAGCCCAATCGGCGACCAGAGCGAAAAGCGCCCGCCCACGCCGTCGTCAAAGGCAAAGCAGCGCCCCGCGCCAAACGCCCGCGCGGCGGCCTGGTTGGCGCTCACGGCAACGAAGTGGCGCGCCAGATCGGTGCCGCCTTGCGCCGTGAACCACTCGCGCGCCGACTGCGCGTTGCGCATGGTCTCGGCGGTGCCGAAGGTTTTGGAGGCGACGATGAACAGCGTGCCTTCCGGGCGCAGGCGCGGCAGCAGCGCGGCCAGCTCGTGCCCGTCCATGTTGGCGACAAAGTGCACGCGCGGCCCGCTTGATCCAAGCGCCTGCACCGCCATGCGCGGCCCCAGATCGGAGCCGCCAATGCCGATGTTGACCACGTCGGCAAGCGCCGCGTCGGCCCGCACGGCCTCGGCAAAGGCCAGCATGTCAGCCTGTATGGCGGCTGCCTGCGGCACCACGTTTGCTACGCTACCGATAGCTGCCAGCGCTTGCCCATCAAGCGCTGGGGCGCTTTTTGATGCCCAACGCCAATGCACGTGCGTGACCGCGCGCTGCTCGCTGGTGTTGATGCGCTCGCCGCGCAGCATGGCGTCGCGGTGTGCGGCCACGCCGCATTCGCGCGCCAGTTGCGTCAGCAGCCGCTGCGCATCGGCGTCGATCAGGTTTTTGGACAGATCGGCAAACAGCGGCGGCGCGTCAAAAACAAAACTTGCGCAGCGTCCGTCGTCCTGCGCAAACGCGCGCCGCAAATCGAACGCCCCCGGCGGCCCAAAGCAGCGCGCGAAATGCGCCTGCAACAGCGGCCAGACCGGCGTCTGGTCGCAGCGCGGACGTTGTTGCCAATCGATGGACATGGCGCGCAGCTTATGCCGCCTGTATCAGCGCTTCAAGTTTCCCGGTATCGGCGATGAAGGAGCGAATGCCTTCGGCCAGCTTCTCGGCCGCCATCGCGTCCTGATTGAGCGCCAGCCTGAAAGCCGGCTCGTCATAGTGCACCGGCGGCAAATCCAGCTGCCGCGCCGCCTGCGCATCCAGCGCGCGCGTCAAGGGCGCGGCGCTGGCCGCCAGCTCGGCCAGCAGCTCCGGGCTGATGGTCAGCAAATCGCACCCGGCCAGCGCGACGATTTGGCCGGCGTTGCGAAAGCTCGCGCCCATCACCTCGGTGGCGATGCCAAAGCGCTTGTAGTGCTGATAAATGCGCCGCACCGACTGCACGCCCGGATCGTTGGCACCGGCCATCGCCGCCTCGTCCCAGCCCACGCCTGCCCGGGCCTTGTACCAGTCGTAAATCCGGCCCACAAAGGGCGAGATCAGCCGCACCCCGGCCTGCCCGCACGCCACCGCCTGACAAAAAGAAAACAGCAGCGTCAAATTGCACTGGATGCCGCGCTTTTGCAGCCGCCCGGCTGCGCGAATGCCTTCCCAGGTGCTGGCGATCTTGATCAGCACGCGCTCGGCCGGCACCCCGGCGGCCTGATACAGCTCGATCAGCCGCTCGGCGCGCGTGTAAGTGGCGTCCTCGTCAAACGACAGGCGCGCATCCACCTCGGTGGATACGCGCCCCGGAATGATGGAAACGATCTCCACGCCAAAGCGCACCAGCAGGCGATCCACCAGCTCGTCCAGCGGCCGCCCCCGGTGCCGCGCCACGGTATCGGCCAGCAGCGGCGCGTAATCGGGCTTTTGCACCGCCTTCAGAATCAGCGACGGATTGGTGGTGGCGTCCTGCGGCTGAAACCGCGCCAATTGCCGGAAATCGCCGGTATCAGCCACCACGGTGGTGAATTGCTTGAGGGCATCGAGCTGGTTCATGGCGTGATTATCCGTGGGCCTGTTGAGCATTAGTCCCCATTTGGGACTAAAATGCGCACATGCACATCGTCTCGCGTGCCCTGCTGGTTTCGTTTTACAGCCAGCGCGCCTACAGCGATGCGCGCGCTGCGCTGCAAGCGTGGTATGAGGTGGCGTCAAAGGCGCGCTGGCGCTCGCCTGCCGACGTGAAAGCGCGGTTTGGCAACGCCAGCATCATCGGCGACAACCGGGTGGTATTCAACATCAAGGGCAACGACTACAGGTTGATCGTGGCGTTTGCCTACCGGATGGGCTGGGGGTTCGTCAAGTTCATCGGCACCCATGCGCAGTACGACGCCGTGGACGCGGCCAGCGTGGACCAGAGCAAGTGAAGAAAGGTCAGGCATCATGAACATTCGCCCGATTCGCAGCGACGCTGACTACAAGGCCGCGCTGGCCGTGGTATCCGATCTGATCGACCGCGATCCCGCGCCCGACAGCCCGGATGGCGAGCGCCTGGAAGTGCTGGGGTTGCTGGTGCATGAGTGGGAAGAGCAGCACTACCCCATGGCTCCCCCCGACCCCATCGACGCCATCAAGTTCCGCATGGATCAGGACGGCCTGACCGTGGACGACCTTGCGCCCTACATCGGCGCGCGCAACCGGGTGTACGAGGTGCTGGCGCGCAAACGGCCGCTGTCGCTGCCCATGATCAGGCGGCTATCAGCCGGGCTTGGAATCTCGGCGCAGGTGCTGATAGGGCAGCCACAAGCGGCGTAGGCGCACAGACCATCAGAAGTTATGCCGCACACCAAGAGAATAGTTGGTGCGGCTGTCCAGGCGCAGGTACGCGCCATAGATGAAGGTGCGCCTGGACAGCGTGTACTTCAGCTCCGCCAGATAGTTGGTGTACTTCTTGCCGCCCCATTCGTTTTTGGTGTCGCGCGTTGCGTCCAGCGTGGCGCTGAAGGGGCCAAACAGCGCCGTGCCGCCAAGACCAAAGCCACGCCGCATGGAGCGCGTCATGCTGGCGTTGTTATAGGACGCCGCCACGATGAAGCGGCCAAAATCGTACCTGCCGCCCAGCGAATACTGGGTTTTGGCGCTTTGCAGCTTGCTGGCGGTGACGGCGGCAACCACCGGGCCTTGCGCATAAATCGCGTTCACGTCCCACTTGGATTTGCCCGCTGGCAGCGCGGCGCTGGCGCGGTCGTTTTTGCTCACGTAACCAAGCTCGGCGGAAAGGCCGCCGATGTCCGGCGTCTTGTAGGCAAACTGGCTGCTGGCGCGCGTGCCATTGCTGGAATACACGTAAGTGTTGCCGACCACGGTGTAGTTGGCCGAACTGGTCAGCTCCCAGGCGGTAATGCCAAAAAATGACGGGTTAAGCGCGCGGCCCAGCTTGATCGTGCCCCAGCCACTGCCGCCCAAATACACATAGGCGCTGCGCGACCAAAAGCCGCCGCCGCTGTAGCGGTCCAGCGTCGCGCCGTTGCCCATGTTGATGGGTGTCTCAAACCAAAAGCCGGCGCTCATGCCGCCGCCCAGGTCTTCGGTGCCGCGCACGCCAACCACGCTGTCCGAGTTGTTAAGCATGCTGCTGCTGATGAATTGGGTCTTGCCTGAGTCGCCCGCGGCCTGCAGCGCGGGCGACTTGACCCGGCCCACGCCCGCGTCGGCGATGCCAAACAAAGTGACCGAAGATTGCGCCAGCGCGGCGCCTGACAGCCCCAGCGCGGCCAGGACGAGAAGAGATTTTTTCATTGCAAACAAGGTATGTAAAAAAACAAAAGCCGCCCGCGGACGGCTTTGTGGTTGATGAAAACCGATGCCGCCCCGTGTGGCAGGGCGGCGCAAACTATCAGAAGTTGTGGCGTACCCCCAGAATGTAGTTGTTATAGCCGTCCAGACGCAGGCACACGCCATACAGGAAAGTGCGCTTGGACAGCGAGTACTTCAGCTCCGCCAGATAGTTGGTGTACTTCCTGGTGGTCCACTGGTTCTTGGTGTCGCGGGTCACATCCAGTGTGGCGCGCAAGGGGCCAAAGATCGCCGTGCCGCCAAGACCAAAACCGCGACGCACGGTTTTGAGCGTGACCGGCGCCACCTGCAGCCTGCTGCCGCTGCTGTAAGACGCCGCCACGATGAAGCTGCCAAAGTCGTACCTGCCGCCCAGCGTGTACTGGGTTTTGCCGGTTTGCAGCTTGCTGGCGTTGGCGGCGGCGACCACCGGGCCGTCGGCGTAAATCACGTTCATGTCCCACTTGGACTTGCCGGCGGGCACCGTGGTGCTGGGCACGTCGTTCTTGGTCACGTAGCCCACTTCGGCGTTGATAACGCCGCCAAACTTGGGCGTGCGGTAGGCAAACTCGCTGTTGGTGCGCGGGCCATTGCTGGTATAGCCGTAGGTATTGCCCACCAGGGTGTAATTGGCCGATCCGGTCAGCTCCCAGGCGGTAATGCCCAGAAACGACTGGTTATACATGCGGCCCAGCTTGACGGTGCCCCAGGTATCGCTGCCCAGATACACAAAAGCGCTGCGCGTCCAAAAGCCCCCGCCGCTGTACTTGTCAAGGGTGGCGCCGGTGCCCAGATTGGCGGCTGACTCAAACCAGAAGCCGGCCCGCGATCCGCCGCCCAAGTCCTCAATCCCGCGCACGCCAACCGCGCTGTCGGCGTTGTTCATCGCGCTGCCGCTGACGAATTCGGTCTTGCCGGAGCCGTCAACCGCCTTGAGGGCGGGCGTCTTGATGCGGCCCACGCCAGCGTCGGCAATGCCAAACAAGGTGACGGAAGATTGTGCCAGCGCGGCGCCAGACAGCCCCAGCACGGCCAAGGCGACAAGAGCTTTTTTCATAACAAGCCTCACCAGGTTAAACGCAGGGCGCCAGCGCAAGCTCCGTTTGCGATTCTTGCCAGCTCCCAGAAATCAAATCTCCCCACACGGGGGCGTTGCCGTTATTGCATCAAACCTTGTGGAAACAGGCAAAGATTTGCAGGCACCTGCATGACACTCACAGCCGCTTTCGTTGTGAAACAGCTACATAAACAACAAAGGGGCATAAAGCCCCTTTGTTTGATTGCCACAAGCGGCGGCCTTTTCAGGCCAGCCGACTCTTGATCCGGCAAGGATCAGAAGCTGTGGTGCAGGCCAACGCCCCAGTTGTTGGTCTTGTCCAGACGCATGTAAGCGCCGTACAGGAAGGTGCGCTTGGACAGCGCGTACTTGACCTCGCCTACGCCGTTGGTGTACTTCTTGGCGGTCCAATTGTTCTTGGTGTCGCGGGTGAAGTCCAGCGTGGCGCTGAAGGCGCCGAAGGTCGCGCTGCCGCCAAGGCCAAAGCCACGGCGCTTGGCCTTGTTGTTGACCTGAGTCGCTTCGGTGTAGGAAGCGGCCACGGCGAACTGGCCAAAGTTGTACTTGCCGCCCAACTGGTAGTTGGTCCGGCTGTTGGCGAGTTTGTTGACGCCCAGGCCGGCGGAAATCGGGCCGCCGCTGTACAGCAGAGCCACGTCCCAAGCGTCCTTGGTGATGGCCGGGTTGAGGGCCTTCAGGTCATTCTTGGTGATGAAGCCAACCGCGGCGGTCAGGCCGCTGAAGTTGGGCGACACGTAGGCGAAGGCGCTGGGAGCGCGGCGATCGGTCAGGCCGAGCCAGCGGTAGGTGTTGCCGACCACGGTGTAGTTGGCCATGCCGGTCAGCTCATAGGTGCTGTTGGCCAGATAGCTGGGCGCAAACTGACGGCCCAGTTTGATGGTACCCCAGCCGCCGCCAACGAACACGTTGGCTTGACGCTGCCAGAAGCCGCTGGAAAGACCGCCGCCAGTGGTAGCGCCGTTGTCCAGGCTAAAGCCGGTTTCGAAGTTGAAGCCGGCGCTCATGCCGCCGCCCAGATCTTCGGTGCCGCGCAGGCCAACACGGCTGTCGCCGTTGTTCATCAGGCCAGCGCCGATGAATTCGGTTTTGCCATTGGTTTTGGCGCCAGTCATGGCGTTGATCTTGACCCGGCCGATGCCAGCGTCAGCCACGCCGTACAGGGTGACGGAGGATTGCGCCATCGCGGCGCCAGCCAAGCCCATTACAGCCAGGGCGATAAGAGATTTTTTCATTGCAGGTTCTCCAAGAGATTGAGATGAGAAAACAGGCTTCGAAGCAACCGGAAAGAACGCTTTGCACTGCACCGCCTTCGCGTCCTCTTGGCCACTTCTTTTGGAAGCTGGTTCCGATTAGACAACAGCAGAAGGCCGCTAGCGCGGTATCGGTGCAAATAAATGCATGTTTTACCTTTTTTTGTTGTCTCACTGCAACGTTGCGCCCCCCGTGGGCGGTTTGGGCCGGGCGTGCGAACGTTTTGTGACGGATTTCACGCTTTCGCTGTTGCTTGCGCGCAAGGAGATGTGAAAAAGCCGCGCCCGCGCCCGCATTGTGACGATGTACTGACGCAGCGCAACAAATCAGGGCGCACGGCCACGGTTTTTTGCTATACTTTGAGCGGTGCAGGTGATGTTTTTTCGCTTGCATTGGTTGTCTCCTCCACCCCTTCTATAGGTGGATTCAAGCCCCGCGCCGCAAGGTTCGGGGCTTTTTTTTGGCCTGCGGCGCGCGGCAGCGGGCTGCGTATCATCGGCGTCTTGTCTGTTTTTTTGCCAGCGCCCGGCACGGGCGTCTGCCGCCCCTTGCCGCCATGCCGCCATCATCGCCTGCCAAATCCACCGCCAGCCGCGCCGCGCCGTTTGACTTCAGCGGCTATCTCAAACAGGTGCTGACCGCGCGCGTGTATGACGTGGCCATTGAGTCGCCGCTGGACGCGGCGCGCAATCTGAGCCGGCGGTTGCACAACAAGGTGCTTTTGAAGCGCGAGGATCAGCAGCCGGTGTTCAGCTTCAAGCTGCGCGGGGCGTACAACAAGATGGCGCACTTGACGCAGGAACAACTGCAAAATGGCGTGATCTGCGCCAGCGCCGGCAATCACGCGCAAGGCGTGGCGCTGGGCGCGCACCGGCTGGGCACGCGGGCGGTGATCGTGATGCCGACCACCACGCCGCAGGTAAAGGTGGATGCGGTCAAGACGCTGGGCGGCGAGGTGGTGCTGGCCGGTGACAGCTATTCGGACGCCCATGAACACGCCACCCGTTTGCAGGCCGAGCAGGGGCTGACTTTCATTCACCCGTTTGACGACCCGCTGGTGATCGCCGGGCAGGGCACCATTGGCATGGAGATTTTGCGCCAGCATCAGGGGCCGCTGGCGGCGGTGTTCGTGGCCATTGGCGGCGGCGGGCTGATTGCCGGCGTTGGCGCGTATATCAAGGCGGTGCGGCCAGAGGTGAAGGTGATCGGGGTGCAGATGCGCGATTCGTCGGCGATGGCGCAGTCGGTAGCCAGCGGCGCGCGCGTGACACTGGCCGACGTGGGGCTGTTTGCCGATGGCACCGCGGTCAAGCTGGTGGGCGAGGAGACTTTTCGCCTGGCCAGTCAGGTGGTCGATGAGTTCATCACGGTTGACATCGACTCGGTGTGCGCGGCGATCAAGGACGTGTTTATCGACACGCGCGGCATCGTGGAGCCGTCTGGCGCGATGGCGGTGGCGGCGGTCAAGCAGTACGTGGCCGAGCACAAGACCAGAGGCGAGAGCTACGTAGCCATTTTGTCGGGCGCGAACATGAATTTTGACCGCTTGCGCTTTGTGGCCGAGCGCGCCGAGGTGGGCGAGGAGCGCGAGGCGCTGCTGGCGGTCACCATCCCCGAGCAGCGCGGCAGTTTCAGGCGTTTTTGCGAGGTGATCGGCCAGTTGCCCGGCGGGCCGCGCAACGTGACCGAGTTCAACTACCGCATCAGCGACGCCGCGCAAGCCGGGCAGGCGCATGTGTTTGTGGGCCTGACCACCGCCGGCAAGGGCGAGTCGCCGCGCATCGCCGCCGCGCTGGAGCGCGCCGGGCTGCGCGCCATTGATCTGACGCACGACGAGCTGGCCAAGGAGCACCTGCGCTACATGGTGGGCGGCCGCCCGGCGCTGGCGCGCGACGAGCGGCTGCTGCGCTTTGTGTTTCCGGAGCGCCCGGGCGCGCTGATGAAGTTTTTGAGTCTGATGCGCCCAAGCTGGAACATCAGCCTGTTCAACTACCGCCATCAGGGCGCCGATCACGGCCACATTCTGGTGGGCATGCAGGTGCCGCAAGCCGACGACGCGGCGTTCAGGCGCTTTCTGGATGAGCTGGGCTACCCTTGGGTAGAAGAGACGGATAACCCGGCGTACCGGCTGTTTTTGAGCGCTGGGGTGTAAAACCCTCGTCATTCCCGCGCAGGCGGGAATCCATAAGCGTCACCTCAAAACCGCCGCTGTCTGGATTCCCTGTCATTCCCGCGCAGGCGGGAACTGCGCGGGAATGACGAAGGAAAATTTGTCCCGCACACGCAGGCCCTTTCAGGAAGTCATGTCACGCCCGCGCTGCAATCCCGCCGCCACACGCGCCGCACAAGCTTTGCGCCAGGCGGTGCAGCGCTTGCCATGGGTCTGGCGGCCAGCCGGGGGCGGGCAAGCCCTTGACGATGCCGTCCACCTGATGCGCGGCGTGCAGCAGGTTGGCTAGCTGGGTGGCGCTCAGGCGCGGCAGCACGCGCTCGAACAGGCGCTCGCGCAAGCCCCAGAGGCGCTGCTCGCTCAGCGCCAGCGGCATTGGTTTGCCGCCTGCCGTGGCGTCCTTGACGCGCCCCAGCGCGCGGATGTCCTCGGCCAGCGTGTAGTGCACCAGCACGGGGGCTTCGCCTTCGGCTTGCAGGCCGTCGATCATGCGCTGCACGCGCGCGCGCTGGCCGCCCAGCACGGCTTCGGACAGTTTGAATACATCGTAGCGCGCGACGTTGAGCACGGCCGCTTCGATTTGCTCAAAACTCAGCTCGCCCGCCGGGTAGAGCAGGCCGAGTTTGACGATTTCCTGATGCGCGGCCAGCAGGTTGCCTTCCACGCGGTCGGCAAAAAAGGTCAGCGCGCGCTGGCCCGGCTCGCCGGAGGGCACGCGCTGGCCTTGCGCTTTCAGGCGCTGGGCGATCCACTGCGGCAGCGCGGCGCGCTCGATGGATTCGATCGCCAGCGTTACGCCCGCGCCGTCCAGCGCGGCAAACCAGGCCGTGGCGCGCGTTTGGCGGTCCAGCCGGGGCAGCAGCACCAGGGTGAGGGTGCTGTCGCTGGCGGCGGCGGCTTCGGCCAGTTGCTGTAGCGCCGCGCCGCCGTCCTTGCCGGGTTTGCCGGACGGGATGCGCACTTCGATCAGTTGTTTGTCGGCAAACAGGCTCAAGCTGCTGCCGGCGGCGAGCACGGCGCTCCAGTCGAAATGCGCGCCCTGCACGGTGTGCACGCTGCGCTCGGCGTAGCCTTGCGCGCGCGCTGCCGCGCGGATGGCGTCGGCGGCCTCGTCCACCAGCAGCGCCTCGTCGCCATGCAGTGTGTAGAGCGGGCGCAGGCGGGCGCTCAGGTGCGCGGGCAAGCGGTCAGGTGTCAGGTGCATTTCTGACGTGAGCCAGTTTGTTTAAGCGCCGCTGCCTCCATCCCGGCAGCTCTCATGGCTTGACCGTTGCCAGCCGGCGCAGCACTTGCTGGACCAGGTCGGCCTGCATGTTCTGGTAGAGCATTTGCGCTTCGGCGTCTTTGGACAGCGCTGCGGTTTCGGCGTAGCTTTGGTCGATCTGGCGCATGATTTCGGTGCTGGGCAGCAGCTCGCGCCCGTCGGCGGTGCGCAGGCGGAAGCTGTAGCGGATGCGCAGTTGAAATTCGCGCACTTCGCCGGTTGCGGTGCGGCTGACCACGGTGCGGTCGCGCACTTCGCCGGTGCTCTCCAGCACCACTTCGGCGCGCGTTTGGTCGGTGACGATTTCGACCCGGCCCGTGCCTTCGAGCTGGCGGCGCAGCTCGGTGGCTAGCTGGGTGGCGGGCATCGCCAGCGCGATGCGGGTAAAGCCAAAGTCGGGCGCGTGCCGCAACTGAAAGCCGCACGCGGCCAGCAGCGGCGCGGCGGCGCAGGCAAGGAGCAGGCGGCGTGTGGGCATGGCCGGTAGTTTAGCGGTGCACGTTCTTTCTTTCCCCCGCTTGCAGGAGGGGAAAACCCATCAAACCACCACGTTGACCAGCCGCCCCGGCACGACGATTACTTTTTTGGGCTGCACGCCTTGCGCGTGGCGGGCAAAAGCTTCGCTGGCCAGGGCGGCGGCTTCGATTTGCGCTTTGCCGGCCTGGGCGGGCACCAGGATCGAGCCGCGCAGTTTGCCGTTGATTTGCAGCATCAGCTCTACTTCGTCTTGCACCAGCGCTTGCTGGTCCACCCTGGGCCAGGGGGCGTCCAGCAGCTCGCCTTGCACGGCGGCAAAGCCCAGCTGTTGCCACAGCGCGTGCGTGATGTGCGGGGTGACGGGGTAGAGCACGCGCAGCAGTTTGGAAAAACCTTCGGCCAGCGCGGCCTGGTCGCCGCGCGCGCCGCTGCTCTCAAACGCTTCCAGCGCGTTGAGCATCTTCATCGCGCCGGAGACCACGGTGTTGTATTGCAGGCGCTGATAGTCGTAGTCCACTTGCCCCAGCGCGGTGTGGATGTCGCGCCGCAGGGCTTTGGCGGCGCGGCTCAATTCAAGGCCGTTTTCGCATGCGGCGCTTGCCAACAGGGCGCTGGCAGCTACGTTTTCAATAGCGCTCAGGCGCGCGCCGAATTGCCATACGCGGCGCAAAAAACGGTAGCTGCCTTCCACCGCCGCGTCGTTCCATTCCAGCGTGGCTTCGGGCGGGGCGGTGAACATGGTGTACAGGCGGGCGGTGTCGGCGCCGTATTTTTCGATCAAGTCCTGCGGATCGACGCCGTTGTTCTTGGACTTGGACATGGTGCCCACGCCCTCGTAGTCGATCGGCGTGCCGGCGGGCAAGTCGCCCACGGGTTTGTTGAGCTTGGCGCCTACCTGCTTGCCGCTTTCGTCAAACAGCGGCTCCACATCGTGCGGCCAGAAGTATTCGATGCCGCCTTTGCTGCTTTTGCGCGAGTAGATGTGGTTGAGCACCATGCCCTGCGTAAGCAGGCGGGTGAAGGGCTCGTCAATTTGCACCAGCCCCAGATCGCGCATCACCTTGGTCCAAAAGCGCGCGTACAGCAGGTGCAGGATGGCGTGCTCGATGCCGCCGATGTACTGATCCATCGGCATCCAGTAGCGCGCGCCATCGGCCACCATGGCTTGGTCGTTTTGCGAGTCGCAATAGCGCATGAAGTACCAGGACGAGTCGATGAAGGTATCCATCGTGTCGGTCTCGCGCCGCGCGGGTTGGCCGCAGCATGGGCAGTTGACCTTGAGGAACGCTTCGCACTTGTTGAGCGGGTTGCCGCTGCCGTCGGGCACCAGGTCTTGCGGCAGCACCACGGGCAAATCTTTTTCCGGCACGGGCACCGCGCCGCAGGCGTCGCAGTGGATCATGGGGATGGGCGTGCCCCAATAACGCTGGCGGCTGATGCCCCAATCGCGCAGGCGCCAGGTGGTTTTTTTCTCGCCCAGGCCGAGTTTTTGCAGCTCCAGCGCCACCGCGTCCACGGCGTCTTGATAGTTCAGGCCGCTGAAGATGTCGGAGTTGATGGTGACGCCTTTTTGCTTGTCGGCGTACCAGTCCTGCCAGCGGGCATAGTCGTAGTGCTGTTTGTCGACGTGCACGACCTGCTTGATCGTCAAGCCGTACTTGAGCGCAAACGCAAAGTCGCGCTCGTCGTGCGCGGGCACGCCCATCACGGCGCCGTCGCCGTAGCTCATCAGCACGTAGTTGCCCACCCACACCGGCACATCCGCGCCGGTCAAAGGGTGTTTGACGGCAAGGCCCGTGGGCATGCCTTCTTTTTCTTTCAGCGCCAGCTCGGCCTCGGTGGTGCCGCCCTGTTTGCATTTGTCGATGAACGCGGCCAGCGGCGCGTTGCCGCGCGCGGCGTGCTCGGCCAGCGGGTGCTCGGGCGCGACGGCGCAAAACGTGACGCCCATGATGGTGTCGGCGCGCGTCGTAAAAACATACATGCGCCCGCCGCCGATCAGCGCGCCGTCCGCGCCCTTAATGCCGTGCGGGAAGGCAAAGCGCACGCCCTCGCTCTTGCCGATCCAGTTTTCCTGCATCAGCCGCACCCGCTCGGGCCAGCCGGATAGGGTGGCCTTGGGGTTGCCGATTTGCACGTGGTCGAGCAACTCTTGCGCGTAGTCGGTGATCTTGAGGTAGTAGCCGGGAATCTCGCGCTTTTCCACCAGCGCGCCGGTGCGCCAGCCGCGCCCGTCGATCACCTGCTCGTTGGCCAGCACGGTTTGATCAACCGGGTCCCAGTTGACCACCTGCGTCTTGCGGTAGGCGATGCCTTTTCCCAGCATCTTCAAAAACAGCCACTGGTTCCACTTGTAGTAGCTGGCGTCGCAGGTGGCAATCTCGCGGCTCCAGTCGATGGCCAGCCCCATCGCCTGCATCTGGCCCTTCATGTAGGCGATGTTGTCGTAAGTCCATTGGGCGGGCGGCACGCCGTTTTTGAGCGCGGCGTTTTCCGCCGGCAGGCCGAAGGCGTCCCAGCCCATCGGCATGAGCACGTTCAGGCCCTTCATGCGCAACTGGCGCGCCAGCATGTCGTTGATGGTGTAGTTGCGCACGTGCCCCATGTGCAGCTTGCCGCTGGGATAGGGCAGCATGGAACAAGCGTAGAACTTGGGCTTGCCCGCGTCTTCGGTTACGCGATACGCATCCGTGGCCTGCCAGTGCGCCCGGGCGGCCTGCTCCACGGCCAAGTGGTCGTATTTGTCTTGCATGGGCGGATTGTAGGTATGCGCCGCGTGGCTTGCGCGGCACAAACTCATCAATCAATAGCTGGCTGCGCTTGATGTGCAAGGTTTTTACAGCTGTTTATGCTTGAAATCCTTACGTATCGAGCGCTGTCAGCTCCTGAATATGCAGCATACGGGTTTTGATGTCAGGGCAATCGCATCTAATTCCATCGTCATTCTCGCGAAAGCGGCAATCCAGTGGGCAGTGGTTAGAGCAGTTTCTGTTTAATTGTTGACAACCCGTTCGGGCTGAGCTTGTCGAAGCCCTGCGCCCCGGCCCTTCGGCAAGCTCAGAACAGGCAACGACCAAGCTCAGCCCGAACGGTCAGATGTGTTCATGACAAAACAGAAACCGCTCTAAGTGGATGATGCGCCGTTTGGATTCCCGCCTGCGCGGGAATGACGAAGTTGGAGCGTTGCCGCTAAAAATTTAGATGCAATTGCCTTGGTTTTGCTGTATTCAAAACGTAGCTGATTCGTGCCATACTAACTAGATTGTTTAGTGCAAACTTCGACAGTTTCTTCCTTCCACTCTTACAAAGGTGACATGGTGAACCGACCGCACATTACGCGCCAGCTCATCGCCTTGCTGGCTCCGTCGCACAAGGCGCGTCTTCAAAGTCCCGGGCCGCGCGGCAGCGGCGGCAAGCCATGGCGCCGCTGGCTTGGCGCGCTGCTGTTGCCGCTGGCGGCCTGGCTGGCCGCGCCGGCGCAGGCGGCGCAGGTTGTGTTTTTGAGCACGGCGGAAACCGCGGCCGACGCCATCGAGGTCACCACCAACGCGCGCATTGCCTTTGCGGCCAGTGCGGCGGCATCCGGGCTGACCTTTGCCAACGGCACCGGCGCGCTTTCGGGAGCCAGCGCCTTGCCGATTTCCGCCGACACCGAACTGATCGTGGCGGTAACCGTGTACCGGGCCGCCAATGCCGCCCGCATGAATGAGCTGATTGACGCTCTTGGCAACCGGCCAGACGTGGCGATCGTCGCCTTTCTCGACGGTTGCGACGTGTGCGCCGCGTATAACCTGAACACCTTTGTCCCGGCGATCAACGCGGTGCGCCCGGCCGCCAGTTGGCCAACGCCATTGGGCATAGGCCCCAGTCAGGACACGGGCTATGAGGCGCAGCTAAACGCCGGCTCGCTTTATCAAGCGACGTTTGCCGCCGCCGGGCTAAGTCAGATGCGCGGCTGGTACTACTCGCCCGTCACCAACGTGCCGGACGATTACGTGCTCTATACCCAATCGGCCTCCAATCCCAACGTCGTGGGTTTGTTCATGCCCCAGGCCGCCGTCAATTCCGGCGGCGGCGCGTGCCTGTTTCTGACCACCGATTCGAGCATCTTCGTGCAGGATGCGTGGAAACCCGGTCAAAACGCCGCCATTGCCAGCGCCTTCACCACCGCCGCGCGCGATCCCGCGGGCGCGTGCGCGCAACCGGCTGCCGCGGATGTGCCCGACGTGTGGCCCACGCTGACCGGCCCGGTTGCCATGCAACTGAACACGCCTGCCATCATCACGCTGAAGGTCTCCAACGACCTTCATGCTCCCAGCAGCGCCACGACGGTCACGGTAACGATACCCGCTGGCATTACCCTGGACGCCGCGCCCACCGGTTGCACGGCCGCGCCGCCCGGCTTTACCTGCAACGTGCCCGCGCTGGCCGCGGACACAAGCCAAAGCTGGGACTTCACCGTCAGCGCGGCGGCGCCGGTGGACAATGCCGAAATCAAGGCCGCAGTCGCCCCCGTCACCGGCGAAATCAACACCGCCAACAACACTGACACGCACCTGATTTCCGCGCCGGGCTATCCCGATCTGGTCAGCGCCATCACCGGCACCACGCTGCTGAGCCTGGGCGGCAACGGCTCTTATGTGGTAACCATCACCAACAAAGGCCATCTGGACAGCGACGATGGCATGGCGGAAATCGTGCTGCCGGCCGGCATGACGCTTGACCCAACCAAGCCGCCGCCTTCGGGCTGCGCCAACTTCACCGCCACCGCCACCGGTTTTACCTGTACGCTGGGCCACATCACGCAAGGCGGGCACGTGTCAATCTTCTTTACCCTCACGGACGTGCAAGCCCTGACCACAGGCTCGGTAATCAACGTGCTGGTCACCGGCGTGACCGGCGAGCAGGTCACCGCCAACAACAACAGCAGCCTTGCCCTGGGCATGTACATCGCGTCCGGCGCGCAGGCCATTCCGGCGCTGGACAACGCCGCGCTGGCGCTGCTGGCGCTGCTGCTGACGGCGGTTGCGGCGCGGCAAAGCGCGCGCGCGCGGCGCGCCAGGGCGCGGGGCCAGGGCCAGGGCCAGGGCTAGGGCGGGGGGGCCGCCGCTGGCGTTTCGGTGATGAAGCCGATGCGGTTCAGGCCCGCTTTTTGCGCCTCGTCCATCACCTCGACCACGCGGCCGTAGGGCACGCCGTGGTCGGCGCGCAGTTGCACTTCAGTGTCGGGGTTGGCGCGGGCGGCCTCCAGCAGCGCGGCGCGCAGGCCGTCTTGCGTGACCGGCTGATCGGCAAAGAAAATCTGGCCCGCCTTGTTGACCGCCACGGTGACGAACCTGGGCGGATCGCCTGGCCGGGCGGCGTCGGCCCTGGGCAAGTCCAGCCGGATCGCGCTGGCCAAAAGCGGCGCGGTGATGATGAAGATGACGACCAGCACCAGCATCACGTCCACCAGCGGGGTGACGTTGATCTCGCTCATCGGCTGCGCGCCTTTGGTGCGTTCGAGTCTGCCGAAACTCATGTCAGTGGTGCTGCGCGAGCAATTCGCGCAAGTCGCGCGCAAAGCCTTCCAGCTCGGCCTCGATGCGGCCGATGGTGCGGCCAAACCAGTTATAGGCCAGCACGGCGGGAATGGCCACCGCCAGGCCGGCGGCGGTCATGATGAGCGATTCGCCCACCGGGCCGGCCACCTTGTCGATGCTGATCTGGTTGGTGCTGGCGATGGTGGTGAGCGCATGGTAGATGCCCCACACCGTGCCCAGCAGGCCCACAAACGGCGCGGTGGAACCCACGGTTGCCAGCAGCACCTGCCCAAACTGCAAGCGCCCCATGACGGCGTGCAGCGCGTCGCGCAGCGCGCGCGTGAGCTGGTTGGCGCGCTCGCCCGCGGCGGCCAGCGTGCCAGCGGCGGGCGGACGGGCCGCCTCGATCAGCGGCAGCACCAGCGCGTTGCGGTCAAGGCTGGCCACGCGCGCCGCCGCGCCGTCCAGCCCCGGCGCTTGCCAAAAGGCCGCCACGCTGCGCACCACCTGCCGGCCCGCGCCGCGCAGCAGCCACGCCTTCCACAAAATCACCACCCAGCTGGAGATGGACATCAGCAGCAGCAAAATCGCCACCGCCTTGCCGATGGCGTCGCTTTGCGAGAAGACGTGTTGCAGGTTCATGGGGCAAGTTCAACGCAAATTCAGCACGTCGAACATATCAAACAGCCCCGCCTTGCGCCCCGCCAAAAAGCGCACCGCGCGCAGGCTGCCCTGGGCGTAACCGGCGCGGCTGCTGGACTTGTGGGCAATTTCGATGCGCTCGCCGGTGCCCGCGAACAGCACCGTGTGATCGCCCACGATGTCGCCGCCGCGCACGGTAGCAAAGCCGATGGTGGACGGATCGCGCTCGCCAGTGTGGCCGTGGCGCGCGTACACCGCGCAGTCTTGCAGGTTGCGGCCTTGCGCGGCGGCGATCACCTCGCCCATTTTCAGCGCGGTGCCGCTGGGCGCATCGACCTTGTGGCGGTGATGGGCTTCGATGATTTCGATGTCGTAGCCAGTGGTCAGCGCCCTGGCCGCCAGCTCCAGCAGCTTGAGCGTGACGTTGACGCCCACGCTCATGTTGGGCGCCATGACGATTGGGATGTCCCTGGCGGCGGCGGCGATTTGCGCTTTTTGCGCGTCGCCAAAGCCGGTGGTGCCGATCACCAGCGCCACGCCTTGCTGCCGGCACACGGGCAGGTGCGCCAGCGTGGCCTCGGGCCGGGTAAAGTCGATCAGCGCTTGCGCGCCCTGCAAGCCGGCGCGCACATCGGCGCTGACGCGCACGCCCGATGCCCAGCCCGCGAACGCGCCCGCGTCCTGCCCCAGCGCGGGGCTATCGGCGCGCTCGAGCGCGCCGGTCAACCGGCAATCACCGGCGGCGCGCACCGCCTCGATCAGCATCTGGCCCATGCGGCCGGTGGCGCCGGCCACGGCGATGCGGTGCGGCTGGGCGGCGGCAGTCATCAGCGCGCCGCTTCCGCTTCTAACGGGGGATAGCTGCCCGCGTGCGGGCGCACGGGCGCGCTGGCGGCGGACTGCGGCGCATCCACGCCGCCGCCAGAGGGGAATTTGGCCAACTGCTCTTCGGTGGCTTGCAACTGCGGCACCTTGAAGCTGCGCTCGGCGCCGATGCGCCGCACGAACTCGGTCTCTCCAGGCATTTCGTCGCCGTCAAAGTGGTCCACCACGCCGTCCTTGAAGTACACCGTCAGGTGGTAGTTCTGGTTTTCGACGCCCTTGCGCCGCATGGTAAATACGTAGTCCCAGCGGTCGCCGTGAAACACGCTGGTCACCAGCGGCGTGCCCAGCGCGTCGCGCACCTGCAAGCGCGTCATGCCCGGCTGCAGCGCCGCCGCCTGCTCTTTGGACACAAAATTGCCCTGCACCACCTCGGGCCGGTAGTACGTCAGCACCTCGGCCATGCCTTGCGTGGCGCGGTCAACGGTACTGCAAGCGCCCAGCGCCGACGCCAGCGCGGCGGCCAGCATGACCCGGCGGGCGGCGCGAACATGGGAGTGGGATTGGTCGGACATGGCTTCATGCACAATACGGCCGCACATTGTAGCGACGCATGAACGCCGTCAACGAACTCAAGAGCACCGGCCTGAAAGCCACCGCGCCCCGGCTGAAGATTCTGGAAATTTTTCAGAACACGCGCCAGCGCCACATGACGGCCGACGACGTTTACCGCCTGCTGCTGGGCGAGGGCGCGGACTTTGGACTGGCCACCGTGTACCGCGTGCTGTTGCAGTTCGAGCAGGCCGGCATCTTGAGCCGCCGCCACTTTGAAACAGGCAAGGCCGTCTATGAACTGCGCGACGAAAGCCATCACGACCACCTGATTTGCCTGTCATGCGGCAAGGTGGAAGAGTTCCTTGACGCCGCCATCGAGCGCCGCCAGCGCAACATGGCCGCCGGCCTGGGCTGGCTGCTGCAAGACCACGCCATGTCGCTGTACGGACAGTGTCCGCGCTGCCGCAAAGGTGGGTGATTTTCTCCCTCTTCCACTTGTGGGAGAGACTGATGTAGCGCGCCGCGCCACCGACTTGCGCACCGGCAGCCGGCCTATGCATGCGGCACAACTTTTCTTTCGTCATTCCCGCGCAGGCGGGAATCCAGCAGAGGGTGGTTTCGAGGTGACGTTCCT
>Ga0209628_10000467_pt1 | contig 24609 bp, 23 predicted proteins | sample TergutCu122P4_FD_187285 | JGI IMG/M metagenome (GOLD analysis project Ga0209628, IMG submission 187285) | Cubitermes ugandensis P4 segment gut microbial communities from Kakamega Forest, Kenya - Cu122 P4 (SPAdes) (version 2) | ecosystem: Host-associated > Arthropoda: Insects > Digestive system...
CATACAGCTATGCCTTTATACAGGCGAAAACCGTGGAAAACCGATGCGGCATATCCGGAAGTTGGTTGGAGTAACCGACGCCACTTGCCCGGACAGCCGCGTCGGTAGAACGGTGCAGTTCGACGTCAATTCCGGGTTTATTTCAATTTTGTGAGGGATAGTTATGTAATATTTTCCGTAAAAAAACCGGCGCCCTTAAGGGCGCACACATGCTTGCGCATGAAATTTATTTGTTGTATATTAAAAATATCTTCTTGCGGTGGAAGACTGTTCAAATAAATGCGTACCACCGTTCAAATGTTTGCGTACGACTGTTCAAATAATTTCCGCTCTACTGTTCAAATGCGCCGGAATATGCATTCCTGTCCTTATAGTTTTTCACTTTCATTTCCTCCGATTTTTGAATTTGTTGGGGTTGGCAAAATTCAAAAATCAGGGGGAGAGCGGCAGCGCAGCCGCCTGTTGCTTGTACTGGACATAAAAATGCGCTCCTTTCACTCGTTTGAGTGAAGCGGAGCGCGTTTGCCGGTAAATAAAATGGCCGGAGCAAAGCGACAGCGACTTACTCGCTGTTCCGCTTCACTCCGGCCATTTGGTCAATCGTTGCCCTACACTGCGCGTTATGCGGTCAGGGATCGTAGCCTTTGCTCGGTAGGAAGTACACCTTTTGGGTGTTTTAATTATTTACTTTTCATGTTTTGCTGCTATATGTCAAACAAAGTCAGTTGCTCATGGACGAAAGGCGCGACGATTGGCATATCAACGATATTGTGGCATACCGGGCATTTACTTCTAAGAGTAATAAGGCGTTCCGGTAAATCAGATATGTCCATCGCCCGCCCCTCGCATATGGGGCATTGAATCCAATACGTCAGCGGGCTGTTTTCGTCTTGGTATAGATAGTTCGGCGGCGGTTTATATAATTTTTGCGGCCTTTTTCTCGCGGTAGTTTTCTGCATGTTCTTCGGTTTCCTTTCTATGTAATATTTCCTTATCTATACTCTACCGAAAAACCCTGACATGATCTGACATGGTTTAAAAATATTTTTCAAAGTTATGAACGCGGACAGCCGCATATATTCGCGGTATCGTTCAAACTGTTTTGAACGGTATGGGTAAAAAAATAGGCTTGCCTGTCAATACAACAAGCCCATTTCTTCAAGACGGTAGCCCATCGCTTCTTCGGACACTTTGAACAGCTCCGAAAGCGCGACAGTCACATTGTCTGACTGACGGTTAGCGTAGAACGCCATTTTAATTGTGCCTTTTGGCATCAGAAGATAATTGGTCAGACGGTTTGCCTGATACTCGATTCTGCGGTCAGTATCCGAGCTTCTCAACACTTTGGTCATAGCTGCCGTTTCGCCGAGTTCCATAAAGTAATTCTTATCGAGGACATAATGAGAGAGTTCATGGCCGCAAGTCCAGTTATAGCGCCCGTCTTTTTTGTTTTTTGCCAGACGCGAATCAATAATGACCGTACCGGCGTCGGCGGGGATCAACTTGTAGCCTTCACGGTTCTTGCGCTCATAGATCGGCGTCATGCAATCCTCAAAAATGGTTTCGCCCAACACGCGCCCGTTTTTACGGATGTGATGATATACGATTGTCAGGTCGTACTTCTGCTCCATGATGGCCTCGACAGGAATGGGCGCGGGCGTATGCAGCAGGGATGGGTCATATTCAAGTATGATTCTCCGCGCGATGTTTTCCAATGTGTAATCGTTGCGCTGATAAAAGTTCATTCGCTTTCTTCCTCCTTTTGCTGTCCGCGCTTTTTGAGTTTTTCTATAAATTCGATCCACTCGTCGTCGGTGGCGTCAACGTCTTTCGCCACGCGCATGGCGATACGGGCGTATTCGTTCGTTGAGATATATTCCGGCAAATCTTCAGGGATTGCTGTATAGGTCTTGGATTTCGCCGCCAATTCGTACATCAATTCCTGCTCCTGCTTGTCCAGTTTAAGGACGCGGGCTATATCGGCGAGGATTTCTTCGCTTGGCGCGGAACTGTACCCTGTTTCCATCGTACTCACATATGAGGGTACAATATCTATTAGCTCTGCCATTTTGCGGAGTGATATATACGGTTTCAATTCCAGCCGTTTTTTTCTGATAAATGACCCGAAAGTCAATTCGTCTTTCATAGGGTGCAAGCACCGCCTTTCATTCGTTCAAAGCATTTTGAACAGTGTAGGTATAGTATAGCAAAAACTTTTTTATTTATCAAGCGGCAATTCACGTTTTAAGGTCAACTGTTCCAAATGGGACAAGTTGACGTGTTTTAAAAGCAAAAAATCCCGCAATAGCGGGATTTTTTAGGTACACAACATAAATTGAAAATTACAACTTCAACCGTTCATGAGGAAGCCGTATCGTCGGGTGAAATATTGCTTTTCTTTCCGTAATGCTCGGCTCTGCGGATAAAGGCATGGTTTTCTGCTGATCTCACAGCATAACGCGCAAGGGATGTGTATTCGTCTATAACGTCTTTCGGGGCGGCGATTTCCATTTTCCCGCCGAAACCGAATATCCATCCAAAAAAGGTAGGGCTGGCGCAGACCTTGATGTTCGCGTGGAAATGGTTATCGTCTGTTACTGCGGTTTCCACATCCTCGCCGAAGCGGTCTATGACTGACTTCATCAGGGGATTCTCACATTTCAAGGTGATGTCCCGCACATCGCCGTCGTACATCTGAAATACTTTTTGAGCATAGAAAGCAACGTCAAAATCTTTCGGTATAGGAACGGCGTCAAGCTCCATCAGTTCGGGCGTAGCGATTCGGTCTACGCGAAACTTGATGATTTTTCCGTGTGATTCTGAGTAACCGATGGTATAGTAATGGTCGCCGCTCCACAGCAGGGCATACGGGCTAAATTCATAGACCTTCCGCTTATGCTTGAAGATTTTCTTTTTATTCTGATCGTATTCGTAATACTTAAAATGGACTTGCTTACCGTTATTGATGGCGTTGTGGAGCATATCGACCGTAATAAAGATATTTTCGTTCGCCTGCTTGATCTGCTTGTCCGTGTAAAGGGTACGGTTCAGTTCGGCGGCTTGATGCTGACTTGCAAAGGTAGTCAGCTTGTTTATGAGCTGCTTGCTTTTCTTTACAGAAATGAACCGGGAAGCCTGAACCGCGTCTACGAGCAGTTTTAATTCCGGTAATTCAAACACACGGTCGCCGATAAAGTATTCGTGGCGTTTGCCCGTATTGCAGACAACTTCCACGCCAAACTCAATCAACTGCTCAATATCCTTTGTGACAGCTTTGCGGCCTGCCGGGATGCCGAGGGTTTTCAAATAGGCTATGATGTCGGTTATGTACGCCGGGTGCTGTTCATCCGTCTGCGTTTCAAGGTATTGCCTGACATATAAGATTCTGCTTTTGGTTTCCATAAAGTTCACCTACCCATAACGAAGTATAGCTCTGAATATTATTGTGAATGATATTCAAGAAATTTTTAAGACAAATACACATATCATTTTTTATCAGCTTTTTTAATCAACTCGTCTACTACATCCGGCGTTACGCCGCTCGCTTCAAGTTTTTCATATAGCTCTTGTACAGCTATCAGCTTTTTCTTGCGCTCTGCCTCTGCCATCTGCGCTAAAATATGTCTTTTTCGGGTTCGTAATTTCTTTAAATCCCGTTCTACATTCGCAAGTTGCTGTTCTAATGACCACCGCATGATAACACCTTCCTCTCATAAAAAATTTATCTACTATTTTTTCTGATCTTGCTTCCTTTATGTTTGTTCTATTGTAATATGAATTGTCTTTACTACGCAACACTTAGGGACTCAGATTACGCTTATTATTCAGATTATCCGTCCTCTCTTATCACCAAGCGATTAAAGCGTGACGGATGGCGCAGGATTCTTAAAACTCTGCTCTTTATTTGACCGACCCGGCTGCCTGATATTCCTAAAATCTCCCCTATTTTTTTATGGGTAAGTCCCTCAGCATACTTCAAACGAATCACCGCCTGCATTTTACGGGGGATATGTTTATTTATTACGTAAATATCTGACAGACCGATCAGAAGCTTTTTAATTTCTTGCGTTATTTCTTCATCGGTTAACTCGCTGTGAAACTGTTCTCCAAGCATTAAATCATCTATAATATTAAAGGGATAAGGCTTCATAAGTATTTACCTGTTTTGCAATGCAATATGTTTTCAAAATATCACTCTGTTCTCATAGGATATGTTCGCTTGCCTATGTCCCTCTGGCGATTAACTTGAAATCAACCATTTTCGCAGTTGGGTATTTTTCGTTCTAATTTTTCTGTTGCTTTTAAATCCTTCAAGCAGAATTGATTGAATAGATTTATTGCTTCTTTCATCATATCAATCGACTTAAATAGGCAGTATGAAATAGTTGGCTTGTACACATTTAATTCAAGCTGACCAGCTTGTGCCGCCATACTGACTGAAAGATCATAACCACAAACTATAAAAGAAACTTGGTTAATCAATTCAGCCATGACAGGGTTAACCTTTTCAGGCATGAACGACGAACCTATTTGCCGCGGCGGGATAAGCAATTCACCAAGACCATGTTGCGGATCAGAACCTAATAATCTCAAATCAGACGCTATTTTAGAAAGATTAAGTATACATACCTTTAATACAGATGACAGCGTTGTATAATCATCGACATTTTGTATGCCATCAGCCAGATTAGAACAGGCTTCAACGTTAATACCGCTGATTTGCCTTAAATGTTTTATCGCATTTTTTCGGTATTCTGCTGAAGTATTGAGTCCTGTTCCGACAATTGTTCCTCCGAGCGGAACACGCATAAAGGCACCTTGCGCTTTCTTTATCCGTTCGTAATCACGATCCAGCATAGAAGCGTAAGAGTTAAAGCATTGATCGAAATTGATAGGAGCAGCAGCATTTAAATGAGTTCTCCCCATCTTAATAACGGATTCAAACTCCTGCGATTTTTTATGTAATGTATCTTTTACCGAATCTAGTGCTTTTAAAAATAGTTCCAATTTTAAGATCAATGTCAAATTTATTGCTGCCGGATAAATGTCATTTGTTGACTGGGACATGTTCACATGCGATAGAGGGTTTACGATATCATAATCGCCCTTTTTATAACCGAGCATTTCCAGCGAAATGTTTGCAATCACTTCGTTCGCGGTCATATTGAATGAAGTTCCGCCGCCACCCTGTATGGGATTAACGATAAATTCATTGTTATAGCCACCATCAGCAATTTTGTCACAGGCATTAACTATGGCGGTTGCTATATTTTCGCTTATTGAGGCGCAGTTCAGATTAGCCAACACACATGCCTTTTTTACCCAAGCAATGGTTTTAATCAGCATACTATCAATTTTATCATCGCTAATATTGAAATTTTCATATCCTCTAATTGTATTTATTCCGTAATAAGCATCTTCAGATATTTGTTTATCTCCGATAAGGTCTTTTTCAATTCGATGTATTTTCATAGGTAAGTTGATTCCTTTCTCTCTGTGTTACCCGAAACAAATTGTTCTATAGAGCACTTTTTCAAGTTTTATGTTGGTCAAAAATCTTGAGATATTGACAAATGATTTGCATTGTAATATAATAATATATCATTTAAAAATGATGAAGTGTAATGTTATGATGGAACAGTTCAGCTGGCAACAGAATTTCACACGAAAAATACGTTTGCAAAAGGCCCGTTGGTCAAGCGGTTAAGACACTGCCCTTTCACGGCAGTAACACGAGTTCGATTCTCGTACGGGTCACCAATAAAATTTAAGTTTGAACAGTACTTCATCATCGAAACATTTTTGTAACTTTTAGGTGATAGCAAACCGAACGTCGCCGGGTATGGATTTTATTCCATTCTTGGTAGCGTTCGGTTTATTTTGGTTAATCCAACTATTCTTTGAGGATATGTAGGTCTAGGTAATTCTGTTTTTCTCATGAGTGGTCTTCTTTCTTTAATTAATGAGCTATACAGACAATTAATATGACGAGTTTTCACGCTATATAATTATATCTTGTATTCGTTTTTTATTTTTTATCGGCATTCTACGCTTACTATAACCGATGGCGATATTTGCAAGTAATTGATATGAAGAATTTATTTTTAAGTATTCACATATTTCGTGGCTATATTCTGTGCATTCTCCAATCCAACAAGTATCTATATTTTCACTTGCAGCTTCGATTAATATGTTTTCTATAGCAGCTGCAACCGACATGTAATCTTTTATAGAATCGTATGATAAATGTGAATCTAAAAACACACAAATAAACTGCTTGTGATTCTTTATCCATTTATTATTGGGTAACAACTCATATAAAAATTGACTGAAACTAATATCACAGACTATTTTAAATTTCCAAGGTTGTAGATTTTTCCCAGAGGGAGCTAAAGAAGCGGCATAGATAAGTTGATTGATCATATGTAGTGGAATTTCTTTCTCATTATCAAAATATCTACAACTATATCTTTGTTGAATTGCCTTACACGTCAACTCCATTATTTTCACCCTTAACATATAAAATTATATTACACAAATCTCTAATTGTTCCAGCTTGAGTAATCAATAATTTCTCATCCGGAAATTCTATGTCAAAATAATTTTCTATTTCTACCACAATTTTTATAAAAGAAATAGAATCCATGCCAACACTTTGCAGGTTTGTGTTAATGCTTATGTTTTCAATTGGTTCCGTAAGATTTATTGCAGTTTTAATTATTTCTGTTACTTCATCTTGGAATTTCACAACGACCCTCCTACTTGTTACATCAAATTTAAAAGTTTTTGCGTAAAAAATGTAACTATATATCTCTTAAAAACTTCTACATTTCCGTTTCACCATCCTTTCCCTTAACACTTTTTATTATTTCACACAAATCTTTTATTGTTCCAGCTTGAGTAATTAATAGTTTCTCATCTGGAAATTCTATGTCGAAATTATTTTCGATTTCCACCACAATTTTTATAAAAGAAATGGAATCCATGCCAACACTTTGCAAGTTTGTGTTAATGCTTATGTTTTCAATTGGTTCCGTAAGATTTATTGTAGTCTTAATAATTTCTGTTACTTCATCTTGATATTTCATAACGAACCTCCTGTTTAATTAATTCGTTTGCAAAACGAGTATATTTTCCAATACAATTTGTATTGAATGTAACCCCAAACAATTCTATAGGCATATCAGAGATATTTGCAACTTCTACCTCCATTTCATAATCTACCTTTCCAATGTAATAATTTTTATCGAGACATACAGTATAAGTAGCAAATATTTTTCTTTTTCTTTCAGTTAAAAGAGAGCCAATATAATTTGCAACCAAATTATCAATCATGATTAATTTGGGAAGACGATGAATCTTTTTGCAAAATTCTTTTGATACTCTAACAGTATCCTGAATGTTTTTATCATACTTAAATTGTAGTTCTAAGCCATCGTTAATCTGACGGACTCGAAGCGTCTCATTGTTATTCAAAAAAGTATTATTTTCAGTATCATAATAATAATTTATTTGAATTGTGTCTTTTATTGATTTATCAGCAAAATTACCTAGTAATGTTTTGTATTGTGCTTCTGATAATAACGTTTTCTTCTCAATTTCATATTTTATCATTTTTTCTCCTCGGTCTAACAATTTTGCCTGAGGCATTTTTATTTATTGAATCTAATATATTTATTTCCGATGGCATTTGATATGCCGGCAATACTTCCGCTAATAAGATCATTAACTCTTTTTTAGTTATTGCTTTATTTGTATTATTTAGCACAAGATCCAATGCAATAGCTTGTCCTATATCAGAATCTACTCCGTAAACAACACATTCTTGAATTTGCTCAATAGAAACAATTTGGTTTTCAATTTCTTTTGGATATATATTCATGCCGCTCTTTATGATCATGTCATCTATTCGAGATAAAATATACAGATAACCCATTTCATTTATATAGCCAACATCACCTGTGCTTAACCAATTGTTTTTTATCACCTTTTGGGTAATTTCATCATTTTTATAATAACCTTTCATAATACAAGGAGTTTCTACCATAATGAGTCCTTGCGATTTTATCGGTAAATCATTTTGATTTTCATCTGTTATTTTAATTTGAATACCTGTCAAAGGAACCCCAACTGAGTCGGGATAATCATTAAATTTTTCTGGTGGAAGATAGCTTACACGAGGAGATGCTTCTGTTAATCCGTAAACACTATATATTGCTGTATCAGGAAATCCCTTTCGAATATTGATAGCAATTGTTTCGCTTAAACATTCTCCGCTAATTGCAATATTTTTAATCAAATGTGTTATTTTGTTTCTTTGGATAAAAGTAGAAAGATGATTTAATAGTGTGGGGGTGCCACATAAAACGGATATTGCATTTTTTACAGTAAATGGTAATATGGCATTAGGATTATATTTATCATCAAAAAAACCAATATCTAATCCGTTATTTATAGAAATAAGTAGTTCCCCTGTTAACACAGCGCAATGATAGAGTGGTCTCGCTATCATTATCCGGTCTTTTGAATTAATATCAAAATATTCAACAATTTTTAGTATGTTTTGTTGCAAGCCATGTTCTGTTATCATGACACCTTTAGGCGTTCCAGTAGTTCCTGATGTACACATTATTATTGCAATATCGTCAAGAATAGCATCACTAATGATATTATTTTTAACTGTAATGGTTTTAGTTATCAAATTATACCAGAATGGAGATAAATCGTGGTATATATCAGTATCTACAATTAACATATCGGGTTCAGTTAATTCAATAATTTTGCAACAGTGTTTGATGCCATAATTTATGGACATCGGAATTGGTACAAGATTTGCATACCAACAAGCGAATATAGCTAATGCACAATTTAATCCGGAATCACACAAAATAGCACATTTAGCCTTTTGAGGCAATTCAGATTTTAATAATTTGCCATGCCCTATCACCATATTAATGATTTGAGAATATGTATATACTACCCGTTCGTTAAAAAAGGTAGCACATGGATATGTCTTCATTTTTTCAACTATAAAATTCCACATTGTAATTTACCTTATTTTTCAAAATATTTTTCAACTAACTCAACAATACTTCCTACCGTCTGTAATTTTGACGGATCAAGATCAGAAATATCAAATGTAATATTGAACTCATTTTCAAAAGCTATAATCAACTCTACTGATTTTAGAGAGTCAATTCCAATACTAGACAATGTATCACCTTCACTAATATCACTTTCATCAATGATTGAAAAAGAAGCAACAATTTTTATTACTTTACTTACATCCATTCTATTATTCTCCTCATTAATAATGTTGATATATGCATGAATTGTTCCTTTTGGACCAATAAATAATTAGTTGCGTTTTTGTTTTTAAACTTTACGTTTATACCAGTCTGCTTGCATTGCATACATTTCCGCGTAAGCTCCGCCAGTCGTTATGAGATCGTCATGGCTTCCCGTTTCTACAATCTCTCCGTTTTTCATCACTATTATGCGTTCTGCTATTTTTGCAGAACCCATCCTATGTGTAACTATTATTGCTGTTTTATCCTTTGCAATCTCAACAAATTTTTTATATATCGCACTTTCTTCAATGGGGTCTATTGAAGCCGTAGGTTCGTCTAAAACTATTATGTCGCTGTCACGATAAAATCCCCGTGCAATAGCAATCCTTTGCCATTGACCACCAGATAATTCAACTCCATCAAATTCTCTTGAAAGCATGGTGTCAAGTCCGTTTGGAAATGTATTTTTGTTATCCTTATCAATATGGTTATCTTCAAGAATCTTTTCAACTTTTCCATCCACATACTCTTTTTCAAAATCCGCTATTTGAACGTTTTCTTTTAAAGTCAGAGCATATCTTTGATATCGCTGGAATATACCGGAAACATTTTCAAAGAGTGATCTGTAACTTATAGTATTTACATCTATATCGCCAATTTTTACACTTCCTTGAGTAGGTTTGTACAACCCTGTGAGAAGTTTGATAAGAGTAGTTTTTCCAGCACCATTTTCTCCCACTATCGCAATGATTTCACCCGATTTTATACTCAAATTTATCTCTTTAAGCGAATTGTTGTTTGAGTTCGGATATTTAAAACTTGCATTTTTTATAGTTAGAGTACTCTTTTTGTTAATACTCAAATCAGACCTGTTGTCTGTCGGAATTTCTAAAAATTTTAGGAAGTTTCGTATTTGACCAAAATTATTGGCAATAGTACCAATCTGATTATTTATAACTCGTTCCATGTACATGAATAATACGCCAATTGAATTATAAACAGCGGCAAACGCTCCAACCGTTATTTCGCCGTCAAGCAAATATTTCACTAATAAAAATAATATTCCACCATATCCAAGAAGTGAAAGAGTATTAAAACCGCAATTTATCAATGCGCTTCTTTTATTCGCATGCCATAATGCGGAGTTGAGCGAATAAATTGTATTATCAATGAGATTTTTTAAATATGCAAAAGAGCCTAGGTTCCTTGTTTCCTTATAAAATCCTTTCCCGCATGCAGCATCAGTATAAGCGTCAAACTCACGTCTTATAGGCGCAACTTTATTTTCGAGTTTGGAAAATACTGACGAACGCAATATTTGTGCGATTATTACAGGTATGAACACAAATAGCAGGCATAGTATAAGTGCTGGTTTAAGGTTGTGTAAATAAAAACCCATGAATAAAAAATACGGAAGATAAAAAGTAAAAACATTAGATATTATATTTTCAAATTGTTTCGCCGAACCTGCACCGATAGATGCTTTATTGATATCATCCAAATGTTTGGGATTTTCGTATTCCACAGGGTCAATTAGTGCTGATTTTTTATTTATTTCCATATTCAGATATCCTAATACTCTTTGATCCTGCACATTAGAAACATAAGTATTCATGACGCTTAATACATCGTTTGTTAATTTTAGTACGATAAAAAAAATAAACGCAATTATAATACTATTAATAGTATTTTCCCCAATAGAAGCATTGTAAATGGAATCAAAAAACATCTGCGCAATCATCACATTTAAACCAATTGAAAGGCCAAAAAATACGCTTATGCTTTGCTTATAAATATAGTAAGATGGTTTTGCTTTGAAAACCATCGGATATATCTTTTTTATCATATATATCAAATTTATAGAGTCTTTTCCCTTTATATTTTTGACTTCCTTTGCTTTTCCCGAAATTATCTTTTCAAACATAAATCGCAACCCCATTTCCGTCAATTTTTCTTGCGTTGTTTTCTTTATACCACTCAGCCTGACTTGTGAACATATTTGCATAAATACCATTAATTGCCATAAGCTCGTCAAATGTACCAATCTCAACTGCTATGCCATCCGATATAACAATTATTTCGTCTGCAAGTTTAGTTGATCCTAAACGATGGCTAATAAATATTGTTATATGGTTATTGTCGTTTTTATTTTGATTAAGTATTTTACCAAACTGTTTATAAACTTTGCTTTCAGAAATAGGGTCGAGTGAAGCTGTCGGCTCATCAAGAATTTTTAACGGAGCAGGGCTTACAATGAGCCGTGCTAGCGCAATTCTCTGCCATTCACCTCCAGATATGTCAACTCCATCTTCTTTAACTTTTGTTATAGGGGTCTCATATTTTTTGGGCAGTTTATCTATGACTTCCGCAAGTCCAATTATATCTACTGCGTTTTCAATTTTTTCCCGATTTTCCATATCATTTACATCGCCTATGGCGATGTTGTTATAAAAATCAAGAGGATAGCGGCAAAAATCTTGATATACAACAGATGAAAGGGTTTTCTTTTCGGCCTGTGTATATAATCTTAATTCTTTATCATTTATTAATATCTCCCCTTCATATTCGTCGTAAAGTCCGGTAATCAATTTTGTAAGGGTGGTTTTTCCAGCACCATTCACTCCGACAATGGCGTAATGCTTACCCGATTCTAACTTTGCATTAAAATTCTTTAATATGTACGGCTCGGTGTTAGGGTACTTAAAACTTAAGTTTTTAAATTCGATTGACTTTATTTCTGGTATATTTCTATCGGGCAAACAAACTGCATCTTCGTCTTCTTCAAATGATAGAAATTTATTTAAATCTTTCAAATATTCAGAGGTATATTTAAAATAAGAAATATAAAATGAAACATTCTGCATTTCCGAATTTATACCAAACACCGCATTTACAAGAGCAATAAAAATACCAATGGATAAATTAATTTCCCCATTTGTATTTGGCAAAGCTGATGGAAGCAGTATAGCGATAACAATAATACCACTAATAAAAGCAAGCATAGCAGCCGCTTTGGTGTTTATCCATTTCTTTTTATCAAATTCTTTTCGAGTAATTCTTGCAAATTCATATTTCGCTTTGTATTCCTCATTCATTTTTTTCGTATATCCATACATATAACGTTCTTCTATGGTGTCCCTGCCAGTTAAAATACTAAAAATATAACCTACTCTTCTATCGATTTTTGTCATCATTTTATTTATATCATATCTTTTTCTACCAAACTTATAAGATATCACAAAAGATGGTATGCAAGTTACAGTAAAGATTATCGTAGCCCACCAAAGCTGCATCCCTAGAATTATAACGAATCCCACAACTCGTGCAAAAATATCCCACGCGTAAAAAAATTCGTCGAAAACTTCTTGAAATTTTCCTTCTAACACTCCTGTTGCGCGGTTAATTATATCAACGCTTTCCTGATGTTCGTAATATTTGAATTTAATACTTGCTTTTTTTACGGCTATTGCAGGAGATAAAACTTTTTTCATTTTATTTCCTGCACTGGTATTTATCAGGCCAATAATTACTCCCGAATAATAGTTAAATAACAATATCGATATTATTGAAACAAGAGGAAGAATTATCCCATTTATTTTGTTTTGATCGCTGACAGCTATGATAGCTGCGTCAATAAATCGTGCAGTTATTATAATGCTAAATGTTGGAATAACTGATCGAACGATATTATTTGCAGTTTTTATTATGGCTGCAATAGGAACAATTTTAAAATATAAAAATATCATGCTAAAAAAGCTGTATTTTTTCTTCCCCAAAAACATAGGTTTGTTTCTCCTTATTTCTAATTTCCTGAATATTGCAAATCGTCCACATTTATATCATAATTATCGGAAAGCAATCGGATAATATCTTTAATTGCTATGATAACCTACTCAAACTCTTTTTTAACTCATTGATGATTTCGTTTTCCAATTGATTTAATTTATTAAATACTTCAAAATATTGCATATTACTAATATTAGACTTTAAATTATAATATTCAAATATGGAATAACACTTTTCCACCTCTGGCATACGTTCTCTTATAAATGATGTGTCCGTATACTGTCCATAATACTCTGCCATACGATATCGAAGAATTTTATATACCCCTGTTAAGTTTCGTAGATATATTCCGATATCTTTTGGCTGTGTAATATCTTGAAAAACATCTTCAATATTCAAAAGGTTAATACAAAAAGGAATGCTTTCTTCGGCTTTAAATAAACGATTTTGATAAAGTGACTCGGCATTTGCTTTGTCAATTTTGTGATTCACATGCATTTTAAACAAATCATCATCATATGCTGTCGCAAATTCTTCCTGTGTTAAAACACATTTAAATTCAGGAATGTCGTTTAGTATTTCAATGGTATCCACAGAAATCCAAACTCGCGCATAATGATTATCTCGTAATCCTCTTGCATGCAACCGATCTTTGGTAAATTCTTTCTTTATGCGTGCTAATACTATTTCATTTTTTGAAAAATCCATATTTCTTATAATTTTCATTGCTTCTTGAAATTCTACTGAGTGCCGTTCCATTACAATTATCTCGTATTTTCTCGCTAAATCCTGTACACGCGGAATCAGGTCAAAAAATTCAGGGCGGATATTATTTTTGCAAAAATAGATAAAAAGCTCTTTCATGGGTACAGCGCAGTCCCGATAGAGAGGTCGGATATCTAAACCATGCTCTCGCAGTAAGCACAGAGTATGATTTTCTATGCAAGACAATCCATATAATTTTTCAAACACTAATTGTCACCTTCTTTCATAGAACATTAATCTTTTTCATTACTTCATCTTTAATTTTTAAATGCGTTTCTTGTAATTCTTCAAGACAGTTAAGGATTATGCCACCGTTTATTTGTGCGATATCGAGATACTCTTTACGTAATCGATGCTGCAAAGGTATATCGATATAGCTGTCACTCTCTGTTTTGCGTGTTCTTACGCGATTTACGGCAGTTTCAACCGGCACATCGAGAAAAAAAGCGATGTCAGGATTCGGTATAAAACTCGAAATTTCATAAATCCATTTGTCTTCGGTATATCCCCTAGCACGTAGATTGGCCAAACAGGAGTAGAAATAACGGTCGGATATGACAACTTTTCCTTCTTCTAATAGTGGTGTAATCATACGGTTACAATGTTGTACGCGATCGGAGGCGCATAGTAATGACAAAGACCGGTAATCGTAAGAATCGTGGTTAGGCTTATCCATATAAGTGCGGAATATATCAGACTGCCGGACGGCATCAGTTGGCTGCTTAGTGAGAGTTATTGGAATATCCATTTTTTTTAGAACATCTTTTAATAAATTAATTTGGGTTGTTTTACCGCAACCATCAAGACCACAAAAAGTGATGAGAAGACCGGTTTTTTCATGTGCCCTCATGCGAAGTTTCATAAAGTTTCTCCTTTCGTCCACTATAAAATAACCATTCTATATAAGGCATATCGTAACGGAAGATTTTGTTTTTTTCAGGTTGGATAATTTGCGTAAGATATTCTGTATTTGGTGGAATAATATTCTTTAATAAGTTATTTATTCGAAAATCTTGTAAATTGTAAATTTCAACTGTGCGGAGCAAAGAATAATAACATTCACGGTTCAAATTATATTGACAAACTCGATCTGCTAACTCAACAAAAAATCCATGTGTTTTCCATTCATTTAATAATAAGTCAATGTCAGCAAATTTATATAAAGATAAATCTCTTTCCATTTCCACCCAATTATAAACCGTAGCTTCCTTAAACAAATGACAGCATAAATGAATCATGAAATCCGAAGGTTCCAGAGTGGGGAGAAAACCATTTTCTGTTTCTATAAGCGGTTGTGTATTCTTTAATATCGTACTCACAATATCATTTTCTTGTTTTGCCTTGAAATCCAACGAGAAATTTATATCAATCTCTAAGTATTCCATAGCCGGTAGATTAACTTTTTTGATAAATGGTACAGTTTCGCCTCGATTCATACGAGATGATAAAATTTCCGTTCGGGTGGCGGGTAAAAACACCCCGTTTCGTATATTGCCCTGAATAAATCCAGCACTCTTTAGAATACATTCCAACGCAGAAATATCCTGTTGATTAATTAAAATATCTACGTCGTTTGATGTTCTAAGTCCAGATGGATATAACGATGCCAAATAAGCTCCTTTTAGCAACGCAAATGGGAAATTAGTATTTTTCAAAGTTATAGCCAACTCGGCTAGAGAAATACTCAGGCTCTTTGCTTTAACTTCATTATTATCGTATATAGTTTTAAGCGAGTTTCTAACTTCGCGATTGATCCGGCCCAACAATTCACATTTCTTTAAAGTATAATATGCTACGCCCCCCATACGGTGGAATAATAGTTGTCCTAAAATATAAGGCCAGTGTAGAGAACGGGACATTGCATCCTTTATTTTTTCTTTATCAGGATTTAAAAATTGGCATAAATCCAAGATAACACGATTTTCTAAATACATATTTTCATCTCCATTTTAATAATACGAATCCACGATTTTATTCTTTCTGGGTCTAATACTTCGCTTCTCTAAGGAAATTCCTTTGAGCCGATACCTCGCGGTCTCTGATGTAGGGATTGGCTTCATTTTTTTAAGTATTCAAGTGTATACTATCGTAAAAATTATTTGTCGCCTGCTTATCTTTTTCTTTTAATTCATAACATTTTGTATATATGTTTTGAAGCAAATTTTCGTTTTTGCTAAAATTGAATTTGTTAACCATATTTTTAAGTACCAAAGTTTCTGTGGTCAATTCTTTGAATTGCATTTCTAAGGTTTGCGATTCTTTTAAATAATTATTTTCTAATAAATATTTTAATCGCAATTCCATAAGAACCTTATGGCAATGCAAGACATGAAATGCTTTAAGTTCGAGCAATTCATTATTGTAAGGCCTATATTCTATTATTGAATCATAGTACTTTAAACCAAAAGAAAACTTAGATTCATCACAGTGAGAATAACTGAATTTAAAACCATATGATGAATCAACGGCATCTAAATAACCCTTTAAGTTATTTAACAGCAAATCAGTATTAAACTTATAGTTATTATCACAATATTTGAATAATAGACTAAAACCATATTCCACTTTTTCATCTTGTATTGCAGGAATACGACCACTTTCATTTAACTCATCATAACTTATTGATGTCATAACAAATTTATTGTTGTATGAAAAATCTGTAATAAATATCTTCTTTTCTTCTTTGTCAAAGCCGTAAACTAATGTTTGATGAAATAAATGCTCTTTTTGGTAGTATTCAGAGCAACTTAGAAAATATTGATCTAAAAAAAACTGCACATAATAACCTAAATTTATTTGATGTTCAACAAACTCTGTCAAAACTGTTGATGATAAGCCTATCGTTCTCCTATTAAACCTTTGTACGTCTATAAACGGACAAGAATTTGCAATCGGAATGAAATTAATATTGATATCATCATAAAAATTCCCGCTCAATCGCATCATTGGGTCTTTTGAAGATACTAATTGAACATAGTGATTATAGAACCAAGGGATATGTATATCGGTATTGCCGTATAATATTGCTAACATATTAGTAAGAGATGTGTATCCATTAATAGGAGGATACGCCATAGGTAAATTATTTTCCATAATAAAAATCCTTTCTGTTATAATAATAATATTTGATCGGCAATTTTCTATGGCCTAGAAACATGCTGTACTTGTAATTCAAAAGCTTTTGTTTCCAGAGTTGCAATAGCATATTTAATGCGACTTTCTATTTCCTCCTTCCCAATGGCCATAAAAACATAATACAAGTCTGGTGTAGCTGCCTTTCCTGTTAAAAAGATACGATATGTCTGTAATAATTCCCTGGTTGCTTGACGTTTGTCTCTGCAAAAATAAGGTTCTGTTTTTAATATTTGTTCGATTTTATCAGACCATTCATGTTTATCATTGCAATATGCAAGTTTAGCATCAATAAATCCACGTAGTCTTCTCAAAGCATCCGCTAAAACAATATTTTCTGCTATTAATAGTTTAGTACAATGCGATAAGTTACTTTGCATCGGGTTATCAAATAAATAATCGAATGCTGTTTTATAACAGAATAAATTATTAAGTTCACTTTTACATCCGCTATTTTTATATACTTGAAATAATAATTTAATAGCATCTCCAAAAATTTTTACTTTTTCTATTTCAGTCGGTTTTTGTTCGTTGATAAAAGCCATAAGTCTAAAGTAGAATAAATCTGGTTCTAATGAAGTAATAGCTTGATTACTAACGCTTTCAAAAAAATTCGATGTAATAGTGAATCCTTTTACATTAAAGGTCGTTGGATCCTCGTTACCTGGAATGAATATATTAAACCCACCCTTTACGCCAGTAGCTGGTTTAATCATTGTCATTAAAAAGCAGCGAATTATATCCGCATCATATCCACTTTCAAACAATTTATCCAGTTCGAAGCTTTGATCGCGTTTCCGACTTATTTTCCGTGAGATTCCATTTTCTGAAATTTTAATGCTTCCTAAATGCATATAAGAAGGAGGGGTGATTCCTAAACATTCCATTAATCGTAGTTCAATATGAGCAGAAGACAAGCCTGCTTCCGAACGAATTACGTGAGTTATCCCCATGAGCCAATCATCCACCACCACAGCAAAATGATAAGTTGGTAAACCATCTGATTTCAATAAGATGACATCTTCATTGTCGCGAGTAAAACTTATGATTCCTTTTACGAGATCATAGACTTTCAGTTCGTTGCCTATTGCTTCTTCAGACTTGAACCGAATAACATAAGGCAACCCCAACTTGATTTTCTCGACAACTCCTTGAATTGAAAGGTGGCGGCAAATTGCATTTTTGCCATTATATCCAGTAGAACCATGAAGAGCTCGCCTGTTGTGTAGAGTTTCTTCTGTACAAAAGCAAGGATAAGCCCTACCACATTCAATCATATACTTGATAACAGTATGATAAAATATCTTACGTTCACTTTGAATATATGGACCATATGCATCGATAGTTTTCGGTCCTTCATCCCAGTTAATACCTAACTTTTCAAGACTTTCTATGATCGTCTGCTGCGCATATGGTACTTCCGATTTTTTATCTGTATCATCAATCCGCAATAGATGTAAACCATTATGGAACTTCGCGAAACAAAGGTTGATCATTGCTGTGTAAAAAAAACCCAAGTGAAAAAATCCACTGGTATTAGGAGCTGTTCTTGTCACTACACTAGTAGATGTACTGCGTTGTATGAAAACCGATTTTACGTTTTCTAATCGTGGTATATTCGGAAACATATATTCTGATAGATCGATAGAGTTCATAAATATCACCTTTACTTTTTGTTCGATATATCTATTTACTAATTTTTTTACTATTTCTCTGCTGCGAGTTTTTTAAAAACAATAATGATATCAAAGAAATAAATAATACAATTACAATATAGACAAAAAGTCTTGCTAGTTGAAATGATGAGTTACTGATAAAAATTAATCGTATTGCTACCCCAAGCGGCATATTGCCCACAGAATATAGCATATCTGATGCTGTAAATTCTGTTAATAATTCAATGAAAAATATAATGGATAAATTTTTAATATAAGGAAACAAGGTTGGTAATATAATAGTCCGGAAAACTGTAAAATTATTTGCTCCTAAAGATAAAGCGGCTTCTTCTACATTAACATTCATATTGAGCATTGCCGCTCTTATCATCATAAAAGCAATATATATATTCGCAATAGAATATGCAATAGGGAGTATAATGTTAGTACCAACTAACACGCGATTAAACACAAATAAGTTGGGTTGATTATATCCGATTACTAAACCCAATGAGAAAATCAACATCGGGAAGAAGAAAGGCAGCGTAATAATTCGACTTATTATTTTTACAATTATTGAATTTTTTCTGACAGATAAATATCCAATAATGCCTCCAACAAAAAGTGTTATAGGAATAGACATTGCCGAAAGCAAGAAGCTGTTAATAATAGGTTTTACATGATTACTATCAGAAAGCACATTAGTATAATTTTCAATCGTTGTAATACTTGGAAGCTGTTGTTGTGCTATAACTTTTGCATCCGAAAATGAATATATCACAACTATTAACGGCGGAAGTACAAATGCCAGAAGTAATATCCATGCTAAAATAGATGCTACTATATATATTATCTTATTATTAATTTTAATTTTTTTAATTGGCAAACTGGGCTTACTCATACTAAAAAACATTTTGTTTTTCTCAAAATTTTGAAATAACATCATGATAAAAAAAACAATAATTCCAAGTAATACAGAAAGTGTTGTTGCCATTGAAATGCTTCCTATATCATATAGACTTCTGATTAATGTGCTAATCATAAAAAAATTATTTCCACCAAGAATATGAGGTACGGTAAAAGAATTTATCGCTAAAAGAAATACTAATATTGAAGAAGCATAAATTGACGGACGTACTAAAGGCAATGCCACTTTGAAAAAAGTTCCTATATGCGACTGACCCATATTTACGGAACTTTCAATTATTGAATTGTCTATTGAACGGAAACTAGTATTTACAAATAAAATGTGATAACATGTAAGTGTTAAAGTAAAAACAAATAATATTGCAAAAGGGCCTCGAAACCAAGTAGGCTCAAGGTTAGGGAAAATCATTAATAATGCCTTTGTAAATAATCCATTTGATGAATAAAGATAACTGTAACCAACAGTCAATGAAATTCCCGAAAAAACTAAAGGTGAAAAATAACACAGCTTTATAAACTTAGCAAATTTAATATCAAAATATTCTAAAACCAATAGTTGGAATACTGAAATAATATTAACAAATATAGTAGTTATTATTCCAATGAGTAGTGTCGCTAAAAAAGAATCTCTAACTCGTTTTGATTCCCATAATCGTTTAATAACACCTATACTATCACTTTCATAAAAAAAAGATTCACTTATAAGTGTTATCAACGGAAATAAAACAAAAGCTATTACATACCATAGAATAAACAGAAGGATTATGGTTTTAAAAAACCTATGAATTATTACTTTCATATGGAAACAACACATCCTAAATCTATATATACATTATCAATATCAGATTTAAAATAGTTAAACTCAAATCCAAATAATGATGTGTCGAAAACGCTATATTTGATCAAATAGTAATCTCCCATAAACCTTACATTTTCAATCTTACACGGAACCGCTACTGCATGTTCAAAATTCTTTTCTTGCCTTATTTTAGAATATCTGACGAAATGGTTTTTATTTAAATCATATTTAAGCATATAGCTTTGGTTTAAATACTCAATTATACTTCTATCTATTTTATTTGTATTACCAAAGCACTCAGCTACATGCGAAGATATAGGCTTTTCAAATAACTCAATCGGTGTGCCTACTTGTTCAATAATTCCATGATTCATAACAGCAATTCGATTACTTACAGCCAATGCTTCGGCATAGTCATGTGTAACATAAATTGTTGTTATAGACTCTCGGGATTGAATTTCAAGGATTTCATTCAATAAATCCTTTTTTAGGTTTTTATCAATATTAGACATTGGTTCATCTAATAGCAACACTTTTGGTTGTAAAACTAAAATTCTCGCGAGAGCAACTCGTTGCTGTTGACCACCCGATAATTCATCAACTCTTTTATTGAGACAATCTTCTATACGTAAAAGGGAAGAAATATGTCCAAGTTTTTGTTTTGCCACATCTTTAGGTGTTTTTTTTATCTGCATTCCATATAATATATTTTCTCTAACATTCATATTAGGAAAAAGCGCATAATTCTGAAAAAGATATCCGACATTTCTATGCTGGGGTAATATCGAATTTACTGTTTTTTCATCAATTTCAACTGTGCCTTTAGCAGGGTTTTCAAAACCTGCTATTGTTCTAAGTATTGTTGTTTTTCCACAGCCAGAAGGGCCTACTATTGTAAATATCTCTTTATTATGTATAAAAAGATCAATGGATTCCAAAGCAACAAAATCTCGATATTTTACTTGTAAATTATTTAACTTTATCATATAAATCTATCCTTAATAACGTTTAAAAAGGTATATGCAGATGCGAAACAATCATAATGTGTTTTCTTATATATCTTACGATATTATCCCGCACCTGCATAGAGTCCCTCTATCGCTGGATATTTTACAAGCAACGCCATGAAAACTGCGCCGTCTGCTTTCGTATCATTAATTTCCTAAAATATCAAGCTCTATTTTTTCAATCCATGTACGAAGATGACGGGCAACAATTTCAAAGTCTATTTCTTGTTCTTTGAACCTATCAAAATTTTCTTTTACCTCATTGTTACATTTTGCAGCAACTTCTTGGGAAGTAGGTATAATCCCAAAATTGATAAATTCATTAGCATAACCAATTAAGAAGTCTTCGCTACCTATCCATTCAACAAAACGCTTTGCATCGTCCATTTTTTTTGTGCCGTTAATAATAGCGACGGATTCTATTGCTACAGGAGTACCATCTATAGGATTTACGAATGCCATAGTTACATCATTATCATGAGCATCCATTACAATGGATCCGTACGGACCTAAGTCAATGGGGATTTTACCGCTTATAACATCAGCATATGAAAATCCAGTATTTGTAACTCCTCTATTTTGATATAGCGATTTTATAACATTCCATCCTTCATTACTAACTGTATCTGTTTCTGCATCATAATACCTCCATAAAATTCCTGAAATATACATGCGTGTGGTTTGGTTGGTAAGTGCAGAAATAATATACTTACCGGTGAATTTTTCGTTTACTAAATCGAGCCAGCTTGTCGGAGCATCTTTTGCGTCAATAAAATTAGGATTATATGCAATTACTACTGGCGTTTTAAGCAATCCTGTAAAATATTCATTTGAATATCGCTTGCTTAATGCTATCGCCCAGTTAGGTGCAAATGGTGCGAGGGTTTGGTTGTCTCGAAGTTGATGCATAAATAGCGAATTAAGTCCTAAAACCACATCAGCTTGAGGGTTATCACGTTCAGCTATAATTCTATCAGCCAATGTGCCACCCCCAGCACTAAGAAATTCGATATTGATGTTTAACTCGTTTTTTGCACGCTCTTTTATGTATGCACCACGCTCATCACCACCATAGGTTGAATAAACAACAAGAGTGGTCGCATCATTGGTTTTCTGTCCGAAAAGGAAAAAATAACCGACAAAAGCTATAGCAATAATACCGATGCTAATTAAAGTAATTTTAAATGTCTTATTCATGGTTTTGCCCATACCTTTCTGCGTAAAATGCTTACGCTAACAATTTGTGATTTTTTATACTAAATCCTTAATCAGAGTAAATACACACTATTGATTAGCCGGTCGATTTTTACAAAACGGTTTAATAGTGTGTGTTAAGAAACACGGATTACAAACTCGTCACTTCCTTTGTAAAAATAAGCTACATTGCTTGGTGGAATCAACTAGCGATATGAAATATTCCACGATTACAATGTCATCCGTGCTAATTCTATACGATGCTTAATACGCTCACCTCCTAAAAGTCTCATGATACTGTACAAATCAAAGGTTGTGTTTAAGGATGTAGTTGCCATACGTAATACAGCCACCACGTCGCCAAGGTTTCCTTTGTATGCGTCAGGATTTTGCTTGTATTTTTTCGTTTCAGAAGCATAGTTGAGTACAATACACATCTCTTTGATTTTTGAAAACCAATTTTCATGATTTTCGACCGTGAAGTAACTGCTAATAAACGTATTGAGAATTTTTATTATATCCTCCTTTTCCATATTTTGGGGCCATTGATAATTGTCTTTTCGATTTTCAAACAAATCATCATACATATACCAAAGATAGTCTATGATGCCGCTGTACATCAAAATATCTTTTCTAGGTTTTAACTGATCTCGTTCAATATTCAAAATTTCTTTATAATATTCGGGATCCCTTTCGATAATGGTAGTTAAATATGCATCGTACTTTTTCGCCCACTGATATGAACCCTCAAACAAGTTATTTCTAGTCATGCGAGAAATTATTTCACGAGAAAAGTGATTTAATTTTGTCAAATCGAAAAACGCACCAGAAGCTGACATCTTGTTTACAGAGAATAAAAACGAAGTAAAGGGTATATCTGGGTTGTTGGCTCGCCAATCTTCAAAATTGGAATTAATGATTATCATCATCGCATCGACAACGGCGACGGCAGGGTAGCCTTTTTGGATGTAATAATCCATTAAAGCTTCAGGATCTTTTCGTTTACTTATTTTCCGCACACTATTGGGATCGTCTTGATCACGTTTCAGAATCAATGGGTTGTGCACATAAACTGGCGGTGTTAATCCTAACGCTTGAAACATCTCAATGTGCACCGGCGTGGATGAAAGCCACTCTTCTCCTCGAACAACATGCGTAGTACGCATCAATGTGTCGTCCACTACATGCGCAAAATGATAGGTAGGCAATTGATTATCGGTTTTCATGATAATTAAGTCTTGATCATTTTCAGGGAACTCCAAGTCACCTTTAACTGCATCATGAAACACAAAGCGTTTATTAGGATCACCTTCGGAGCGGAAGCGAATGGCAAAAGAAACCCCTGAACTGATAAGTTCCACCCGTTTTTCATTGGACAAATTTCTACACGATGCAAATTCGCCATAATAACCAGTACGTAACTTATCTGCTTCCTGTTTAGCTCGCAATTGTTCCATATCATTATGTGTACAGAAACAAGGATAAGCACGTCCTAATTCTACAAGTTTTTTAAGAAACGCGTGGTAAATATCCTTGCGTTTGCTTTGTGTATAAGGCCCGTAATCACCAATTGTTTTCTCACTCATTTCATATTCGTCCGGCATAATGCCAAAATAATGCAAGGTTTCTATAATTAATCGCGTAGCAGATGCCACTTCACGTTTTTTATCCGTGTCTTCAAACCGCAAATAAAATACACCATTCGTACTTCTTGCCATGACATAGGCAATAAGAGCTGGCATGAAATTTCCAATGTGAACAAAACCTGTCGGACTGGGCGCAAATCTCGTTACACAGCTTCCCGTTGACAGATTACGGTTAGGATACAACTCGTAATAATCCTCCACCGTATGTGATATATCTGGAAATATAATTTCCGATAAAGTAAAGTTATCCATTTTAAACCTCCATTATAAACATAAGAAATGATCTTGTGAGTAAAGAGTTTTCGAAAGCTTCGAGTAAAGGATGAATTGCTTAGGCAATTCGAATAATTTGACCCACCCCCTGAGTTCCTATGGCCCACCCTGAAACCGATAGAACCGATGTACATT
>Ga0209628_10000468_pt1 | contig 24595 bp, 19 predicted proteins | sample TergutCu122P4_FD_187285 | JGI IMG/M metagenome (GOLD analysis project Ga0209628, IMG submission 187285) | Cubitermes ugandensis P4 segment gut microbial communities from Kakamega Forest, Kenya - Cu122 P4 (SPAdes) (version 2) | ecosystem: Host-associated > Arthropoda: Insects > Digestive system...
TAATTTGGTCGCCGTAATTGGATTTTAGTTTGAGTGCCGGAGAACACGACAGTTTATGGATTTCTAATCGTCCATTTTCCGGAATATAGCCAAACACATCGTCACCGGGGATAGGATTGCAACAGGGTCGGGTAATAAATTCTTTTTGAAAATTTTCTTCTCTCAACAGGTAAGGTTTATTCCGATCGATTTGTTCGGCAAGTTTTTGCAAGGAGTCTTCAGCCGATTTTTCGGTTTCTTCTTTCGACGAATTTCCCATATTAAAAGCTTGTTTTACGTAGCGAATCAGGAAATTGCCGGTTTTTCCCTTTAATACTTTATTTGGATTTTCCGGCATTTTGATCTGTTCTTCCGCTACGGCGTAAAATAAATCTTCTTTTTTGGCAAAACCGAAATACGCACAGAACTTATCCAAAACGGGAGTCGTAACCTCAATATCTGCCTTTTGCAGAATATTTGTCAGCAACACTTCTCCCTCCTTGATTTTTGCTTTCCGTTGTTTTTTGAGTGATGACTCGATTTTTGTTTTGGCTTTAGCAGTTGTTACAAAATTAAGCCATTCGTTTTGAGGAAAGTGTGAGCGAGAGGTTAGTATTTCAACCTGATCGCCACTTAGTAATTTATGACTCAGTGGAACTAATTTGTGGTTGACTTTAGCGCCGATACAGTGATCACCGATATTGGTGTGAATTTCGTAAGCAAAATCCAAAGCCGTCGCACTTTGCGGTAGCGTTTTAATTTCCCCCTTAGGCGTAAAAACAAATATTTCGGAGTTGTAAAGGTTGAGTTTGATAGTATCCAGAAAATCCATGGCACTGGGACTTGGTGCTTCCAAAATATCTTGTATTTTAGCTAACCAATGATCGAGCTCTGCTTGTTCCTGAATATCATTGTCCACGCCATTATCCTTGTACTTCCAATGAGCAGCGAGTCCCTGTTCTGCTATTTCGTCCATTTTTTTACTACGGATTTGCACTTCAACCCACTGACCGTCAGGTCCCATCGCTGTTACGTGCAAGGCTTGGTAACCATTGGCTTTCGGATGACTGATCCAGTCGCGTATCCGGTCGGGTTTTAATTTGTATAAATCGGTGATGGCGGTATAAATCTCCCAGCATTGTTTTTTCACATCTATGTCGGGCTTAGGGTCGAAGACAATGCGGACGGCGAAAATATCGTAAATATCCTCAAAGGCTACATTTTTGGATTGCATCTTGTTCCAAATCGAATAGATGGATTTAACCCTTTCCTGCATTTTATATTGGTAGTGCAATTTATTGAGGTTCTTTTTTAGCGGTGCAGCGAAATTACCGTATATCCTTCCGCGATTGGCGGCTGTGGCATCTAATTTTTGTTTAATTTGCCTGTATTCTTCCGGGTATTCGTATTTGAAACTCAAGTCTTCCAATTCGGTTTTGATGGTAAATAACCCCAGACGATGCGCCAAAGGAGCGTACAAGTACATGGTTTCTCCGGCAATCTTGTATTGTTTGGCAGGTAGGAGTGCGCCTAATGTCCGCATATTGTGCAGGCGATCGGCAATTTTGATAAGAATTACCCGAATATCGTCCGACATGGTAAGTAACAGTCTGCGCATATTTTCGGCCTGGGTAGATGCCGCTTCGGCGAAAATTCCGCCGGATATCTTGGTCAATCCTCCCACGATTTGAGCAATTTTGTCGCCGAAAAGATTTTTGATATCTTCAACCGAATAGTCGGTATCTTCAACCACGTCGTGCAGTAAGGCGGATGAAATAGAAGTTGATCCCAAACCCATTTCTTCGCTTACAATCAGGGCAACCGCCAAAGGGTGCATGACGTAAGGTTCGCCGGAACGGCGTTTCACTCCTTTGTGAGCCTGGTCGGCAAACTTAAAAGCCCTATTGATGATATTGAATTTCTTCCGATGATTCGATCGTCCGTAACTATCCAATAACTTCTTGTAGGCTTCCTGTATTTGTTCGTCTTCCGTTACTTTCATCTTTATCTTTTAGGCACTTTGATATATTGTCCCACTTTGAGAAGGGAATTTTTTGCATTATTGAGTTTCATCAAATCATTTGTTGTATAACCCGGATATCGTTTGGCAATGGAAGAATAGGTGTCGCCCGATTTAACTTTATAACGTCCGTATTCAGGAGTTTGGGCAGTAACCGACGGGGTGCCTGTACCAACATCTTGAGGCGTTGAGCCCGACAGGGCGTATCCTCCGTCGTCGGCATAGATGGTTAGGTTTCTTCCTGCGGATAATTGACTTGATCGTAATCCATTCCATTTGCGAATATTGGAAATGCTTACCCCATACTTGTCGCTGATTGCCTGTATGGTTTCTCCCTGCCCGACTTTGTGAGTAATTTTTTCCTGCATATTAGATGTTATGCGACCGGAAAACAATTCATCTTTCCGATGATTGACAATTGTATTTTCTTTTTCTATAAAAGCGTAGATTTGCAATACAGGCAGTTTAAGGACTCTCGGTTGGGAATGTCCGGGAATAATATCCCGTTTGTATTGCGGATTTAATGCACGGAGGAGTTCTTTGTCCATACTCAACACTTCGGCAATCTGGTCGAAGTGAATGGCTTGGGTTACCATTACCGTATCGGTAGCCATCGGAGGGAGTGTTTGAACGGGACGCAATTGATGATGTGCATAATAATTCATCACGTAGTTGGCAGCGACGAAGAGCGGGACGTACATGCGGGTTTCTTTCGGCAGGTAAGAATATATTTTCCAATAATCGGTGTTTCCACCGGAGCGCCGGATGGCTTTGTTCACATTGCCTTCCCCGCAGTTGTATGCTGCCAATGCCAAAGACCAATCGCCGTACATTCCATATAATTTTTTCAGATAAGCGCAGGCTGCTTGCGTTGCTTTCAGCGGATCCCGTCGCTCATCTACTAAACTGTTGATTTCCAATCCGTATTGCTTCCCCGTACCTATCATGAATTGCCACAACCCCGAAGCACCCGCCCGTGATAAAGCGGTAGGATTCAACGCCGACTCGATAACAGGCAGATATCTCAACTCAAGCGGCAGTTGATGGGCGTCGAGCGCCTGTTCAAATATTGGGAAATAGAGATTTTCCAGCCCCAACATGTATTCAACCACTGTTCGACGTCGATCGACATACATCTCTATGCATCGGCGAACCACATCGTTATAGGGCAGTTCGATCACGTTGTTCAGTTTGGACAACCGTTCGGCATATACTGCATCGCTGGTGGGTACGGGATTGCCATACTCCGAACGAGTGCTTTTATCTACGTAATATTGTACATGCCAGGCGTTCATCAGGCTTTCTAACCCTATTTCCCAACTTTCGGGAACGAACTGCGTGTCGTCTTCTATATTTTCAATGATAACCGGAAAATCTTCGTCGTTCGAAAATTCCGGCAACGGGAGATGGTTTTGTGCGAAAATGCCGATTAATCCGGACACCAAAAACAGTAAAGAGAATATCAATTTGTTCATATTATAGTTCATTTTAAATCTAATTTATCAAAAAGTCATGCTCCACTGCAATCCAAACGATCGGGAACTTGCCAGGGTTCGTTCAAACAAAACCGGTTCTACTTTAAAGCTTAAATCTTCGCTGATGTCGAATTCAAACAAATGAGCGTCTACATACGCATCAATCATACAAAGAAGATACGCTCCGACCGAGACAATCAAACTCAATTCATAATTCCTGCGGAAATTATCTCTTCCATTTTTCAAGCGGTTGGCGAATGCACTGAAAGCAGTCCATACAAATTCTCCATTTTCTCCTTTTTGTATGTAGCGTTCATAACCATACGCTTTCCAACTCTCCTCCTTTTTGGGGTCGTTACCGAGAAGTTGCTCGTATGCAGTCTGATATCCTCTGTATTGCCTTCCATTCCAGGTAACAGCGTAAACGCAACCAACACCTACTCCATAGACAATGGGCAATTTCCAATATTTCCGGTTATAGATTTGCCCCAATCCGGGGAAAATAGCCGAATAAATAACGGCTTTCGTTGGATTGGGGACAAACATTTTCGCTTTCGGACGATCGAGCGACAAATCCAGTGCCAACGTGTCTGAAAGCGTAATCAACCCACCGGAAATCCGAATGCTGTCGTTCTCCATAAACAGACGATCCTGTGCTTGTAATTTTACAGAGAAAAGCCCTATAATTCCTATTATCAATATAATATTTCGTTTCAAAATCTATTTGCCGATAGGATTGTCCATTGTTTAAAAGGCAAAGGTAATATTTTTGCGGAGAAATTGAAGAGACTAACCATAAATTTTAAATAAAAAGGAGGTTGTAAAATATTTTTAATTACCTTTGCGGGTGGGTATTTGTATGTAACATAAGCAAAAAACAATGAAACTATAAAACGAGAAATAAAATGAACAGAAGATCATTTTTGAAAAGTTCCGTAGTAGCGGGAACAGCGTTGGGGTTTGGATTCAGTCGTTCGGGCAGTGTATCCGTAAAAAACCGGTTTGATACGATAATCGCTGGTGGATTAGTGTATGTAGGTGATGGAAAGGCACCCATAACAGCGGATGTGGGTATTTCCGACGGAAAAATAGCGGCTATAGGAAAATTGGGAGATTCGTGCGACAAGTTTGTAGATGCAACCAACCGTGTTGTAAGTCCCGGATTTATTGATATACATACTCATACCGATACAAATTTCTATCATTGTCCTTTTGGCGACAGTAGGATATATCAAGGTATAACCACCGACATAGGAGGTAATTGTGGAGGCAGTCCGTTTCCGAAGAAAAACGGTAAAGATATCGGCGATTTTTATGCTAAATTGAATAACATCAAGATAGGGATTAATTACAACTCATTTTCCGGACAGGGTACATTAAGAGATATTGTGGTAGGTCCTGATAATATAGAAGCGACTGCTGCACAAATCGACCGAATGAAAGCACTGTTGGAAGCCGAAATGGAGGCCGGCAGTGTAGGTTTGTCATCCGGTTTTGAATATACCCCCGGCTCGTATGCTACACAATCGGAAGTTATCGAATTATGTAAAGTGGTAGCAAAATATAATGGGCTGTACGCTGTTCATCTAAGGAATGAAGACGACAAAGTGGAAGAAGCCCTGCAAGAAGCCATCGACATTGCCAAAGCCTCCGGTGTGCGACTGCAAATTTCCCATCTCAAAGCACAAAATGCTGCCAATTGGTACAAAGCACCTTACTTGTTGCAGATAATAGAAAAAGCCGAATCAGATGGGATAGATATTGCGTTCGATCGCTATCCCTACATTGCGTTTTCTACCGGATTGTCCAGCTTTATTCCGATAAATCTCAGAGATGGGACAACAGAGGAAATTATAGCACGCCTGAAAGACGATGAGATTGCAAGAAAAATAGGGGAATACGCCGAATCTCGATTTGTGAGATTGGGCGGTCCGCAAAATGTAGTTATCACCTCGAGCAATAACGAAAATAATCTTCAATTCATTGGAAAAAATCTGATCGAATGTTCTGAAATGAGTGGTTTGGGACCTTGGCCTTTTGTGAGGTACTTGTTAATAGATGAACGAGTAGATGTAAGCATCATTGGATTTGCCATGAAAGAGGAAAATGTAAAATTATTTCTTTCTCACAGATTGGGTATGCCGGCTTCCGATGGCAGTCTTTATTCTCCTGTTGGGCGTCTTTCGGAATCAATACCTCATCCGCGTTCGTATGGAACTTTTCCGCGATTTTTAGGTAAATATTGCCGAGATGAAAATCTGATGGATTTAAGCACTGCCATTTACAAATGTACAGGATTGCCGGCAAGTCGATTGAGGTTAAAAGAAAGAGGCTTGTTGATACCTAATTATCATGCCGATATTGTTGTATTCAATTCCAATACCATTATCGATACTGCTACTTTTGCCGCACCTCATCAATTCCCTGTCGGAATAGAGCACGTTTTTGTGAACGGTCAGCATGCCGTAGAATCGGGAAGAGGAAAAGATGTATTTGCAGGTAAGGTTTTGAATGAATAAGCCGTTAGCAGAACGAATGCGCCCCCAATCGTTGGACAACTATGTCGGTCAAAAACAATTGGTCGGGCAAGGGAGCGTGCTCCGAAAAATGATCGATGCGGGACACATCCCTTCTTTTATCCTGTGGGGACCTCCCGGGGTCGGTAAAACTACCTTAGCCAAAATCATATCTAAGCAGTTGGATATTCCGTTTTTTACGTTAAGTGCCATTAATTCCGGAGTGAAAGACGTGCGAGAGATTATTGATAAAGCACGCAATACGCCTTTTTTTAGCAATACTCGTCCGATTCTTTTTATTGACGAAGTACATCGTTTCAGCAAAAACCAGCAGGATTCTTTATTGTCGGCTGTCGAAAACGGAACCATTACACTGATTGGTGCTACTACCGAAAATCCTTCTTTTGAAGTGATTGGGCCCCTCCTGTCGCGTTGTCAGGTATATGTGCTGAAAAGTTTGGACGACAGCGATTTACTCGACCTGATGAACAAAGCATTGAAAGAAGACACTGTATTAAAACAGCAGAAGATTCAAGTAAAAGAAACAGCCGCTTTGTTGCGTTTTGCCGGAGGCGATGCACGTAAATTATTGAATATATTAGAATTAGTCATAGAAGCAGATAGCGATGAAAAAATCATCATTACCGACAAAAAAGTTGTTGAACGATTGCAGGCAAATCCTGTTGCCTACGACAAAGGTGGCGAAATGCACTACGATATTATTTCTGCTTTCATCAAATCCATTCGCGGGAGCGATCCGGATGGGGCTATTTATTGGCTGGCCCGTATGGTTGCCGGCGGTGAAGATCCAAAATTCATTGCACGCCGCTTGGTGATTTCCGCTTCGGAAGATATAGGCTTAGCCAATCCGAATGCTCTGTTATTGGCAAATGCTTGTTTCGATGCTCTACACAAAATCGGTTGGCCCGAAGGGCGCATTGTCCTTGCGGAAACAACCGTCTATTTAGCTACAAGTCCCAAAAGCAATTCGGCTTATCTGGCTATCGATAAGGCTATTGCTGAAGTGGAACAATCAGGCAACCTGCCTGTTCCACTACATTTGCGTAATGCTCCTACCAAACTGATGAAAAATCTTGGTTACGGCAAAAATTATAAATACGCCCACGATTACGAGGGAAATTTTGTGGAACAAGATTTCCTTCCCGAACCCGTTAAGGGAAAGGTGTTTTGGATGCCTCAAGACAATCCTCAAGAAATAAAAATACAGGAATATTTGAAAAATCTTTGGAAAAAAGCATCAAATTCCGCAAAAAAACTATAACTTTGCAAACAAAAATGAGAAATTTATTATAAAATAACATATAACAAAATGAAAGCGTATAATTTTAACGCAGGTCCTTCTTATCTTCCGCAAGTAACTGTAGATAATACTGCTCAATCTGTTGTAGATTTTGAAGGGTCAGGTTTGAGTTTGATGGGAATAAGCCATCGTTCAAAAGAGTTTAAGGCAATATTGGATGAAGCCGTTGCATTATTCAAGGAAATATTAGAAATCCCCGAAGGTTATTCGGTATTGTTTTTGGGAGGAGGAGCCAGTATGGAATTTACCCGAATCCCTTATAATCTAATGGAAAAGAAATCTGCCTACTTCAATACCGGTATTTGGGCTAACAAGGCGGTACAAGAGGCTAAATTTTTTGGTGAAGTGGTGGAAGTCATTAATACCGAAAAAGATAATTATTCCTACATTCCGAAAGACTATATCATTCCGTCCGATGTAGATTATCTTCACATTACGACAAATAATACTATTGTTGGGACGGAAATTCATAAAGACATTGATTCACCTGTAACTTTGGTAGCGGATATGTCGTCCGACATCTTTTCCCGTCCGGTAGATGTGTCCAAATACGGAATAATATACGGAGGCGCACAAAAGAACTTAGCGCCCGCAGGTGTTACTTTTGTCATTGTAAAAGAAGATATTTTAGGGAAAGTGAGTCGTCCGATTCCTGCGATACTGGATTATCGTGCACACATCAGAGAAGGCTCTCGGTTCAACACACCTCCTGTATTGCCGATTTATGCTGCCTTGCAAACATTGAAATGGGTAAAATCCGTTGGTTTGGAAGAAATGTATCGCCGAAACAAGGCAAAAGCAGCTCTTTTGTACGACGAAATCGACCGCAACAAACTGTTCCGTGGGACGGCGGCCATAGAAGACCGCTCGTTGATGAATATCTGTTTCGTAATGAACGACGAATACAAGCATTTGGAAGAAGAATTTTACAAATTCGCTACAGGCAGAGGCATGGTAGGAATCGACGGACATCGTTCGATTGGCGGTTTCAGGGCTTCTACCTACAATGCGCTCCCAAAAGAAGCGGTGGAAGCGTTAATCGGTGTGATGCAGGAATTTGAGAAAGCCAATTAACAATTAATAATTAATAATTGTATGCAAACAATAGATAATTTCAACTTTGCAAATCAAAAAGCATTTGTACGTGTAGATTTTAATGTTCCTTTGGATGAAAAGTTTAACATTACAGACGATACGCGCATTCGGGCAGCCATACCTACCTTAAAGAAAATTTTGGCTGATGGTGGCAGTGTGATTATCGGGTCTCATTTGGGACGTCCGAAAGGAGTGGACGGAAAATATTCGTTGCAACATATTTTGCCGCGTATTTCCGAACTGATGGAAGTGAAAGTTGAATTTGCCAACGATTGTTTAGGACAGGAAGCGGTAGAGAAATCAGCCGCATTAAAATCCGGGCAGGTATTGGTTTTAGAAAACCTCCGTTTCTATGCAGCCGAAGAGGGAAAACCGCGTGGATTGGCTGATGATGCCGGAGAAGAGGAAATAGCAGTTGCTAAAAAAGCGGAAAAAGCCAATCAAAAAGAAATGGCTAAACAACTCGCTTCGTATGCTACAGTATATGTAAACGATGCTTTTGGAACGGCTCATCGCGCTCACGCTTCCACTGCGCTCATTGCCGATTATTTCGATGCCGACCACAAACTGTTTGGCTATCTGATGCAAAATGAAATTAATGCCGTAGAAAAAGTGTTGAAAAATACCGCTCGGCCGTTTACAGCAATTATGGGCGGAGCAAAAGTTTCGTCTAAAATCGAAATTATAGAAAACCTGTTGACCAAAGTAGATAATCTGATTCTTGCCGGAGGTATGACTTATACCTTTTCCAAAGCGCAATGCGGAAAAATCGGGGATTCGATGTGTGAAGCCGATAAATTGGATTTGGCTTTGAGCCTGATTCAACGGGCAAAAGATAATAATGTAAACTTGATATTGGCTGTTGATGCCAAAATTGCCGACCGCTTCAGTAACGATGCCAATACAAAGTTTGCAGCGGTCGATCAAATTCCGGACGGATGGGAGGGTATGGACATCGGGCCTGCCTCTGAAAAGATTTTTGATGAAGTGGTCGCAGCATCCAAAACCATTCTTTGGAACGGCCCTGTGGGTGTATTTGAATTTGAAAATTTTACGGGCGGATCGAGAGCAGTAGGCGCCTCTATCGTTCGTGCTACCGAAAAAGGCGCGTTCTCGCTGGTAGGCGGCGGCGATTCGGTGGCTTGTGTCAACAAATTCGGCATCGCCGACAAGATGAGCTACGTATCGACCGGCGGTGGCGCTTTGCTCGAATTTATCGAAGGAAAGGAATTGCCGGGTATCAAGGCTATTCGAGGGTACTGAAGGTATCTTTAATTATCTCAATTGCCTCACACATTTGCGGTTCTGTGATAACAAGCGGCGGCGTGAAACGAATGATATGATCGTGAGTGGGCTTTGCTAAAAGCCCATTTTTTTTGAGTTTCAGACAAACGTCCCACGCTTTGATGTTGTTTTGTGGTTCGGTAACAACGGCATTCAAAAGTCCTTTTCCGCGAACTTCTTTTATCATTTTATGATTAATTTTTGAAACCTCGGAACGGAAAATTTCACCCATTTTTTGCGCATTTTCGGCAAGATTTTCTTCTTTTACCACATCCAGCGCAGCCATTGCAACAGTACAGGCAAGAGGATTTCCGCCGTAAGTTGAACCGTGTTCTCCTGCTTTTATTGTTAGCATAATTTCATCATCGGCAAAAACGGCAGATACGGGAGTTACCCCGCCCGAAAGTGCTTTCCCGAGAATCAAAATGTCGGGACGTACATTTTCCCAATCACATGCGAGCATTTTTCCTGTGCGAGCAATGCCGGTCTGAATTTCGTCTGCAATAAAAAGTACGTTATTTTTCTTGCAAATATCATAGCATCTTTTCAAATAGCCATCTTCCGGCAAAACAACGCCTGCTTCGCCTTGAATTGGTTCGAGAAGAAAACCAGCGATATGTTTATCTTCCAAAACTTTTTCTAATGCATCGGCGTCGTCATACGGGATTTTGATAAACCCTTCGGTGTATGGTCCAAATCGACTGTAAGAACTTGGGTCGGTGCTCATCGAAATAATGGTAATTGTTCGCCCGTGAAAATTATCTCGGCAAACCACAATTTTTGCCTTATTTTCGGGTACGCCCTTTATAACATAACCCCATCGACGAGCCAGTTTCAGAGCAGTTTCTACAGCCTCTGCACCGGTATTCATTGGTAAAAGTTTGTCATAACCAAAAAATTTGCATGCTTTTTCCATAAATTCACCCAAAATATCGGAATGAAAAGCGCGTGAAACGAGCGTAAGTTTTTCCACTTGCGATTTCAGTACATTAATAATTTTGGGATGGCAATGCCCTTGACTCAGAGCCGAATAGCCCGATAAAAAGTCGAAATAACGTTTTCCTTCAACGTCCCAAACAAAAACTCCCCTGCCTTTGGAAAGCACTACAGGCAGCGGGTGGTAGTTGTGTGCACCAAATTTTAGTTCACGATTGATAAAATCCTGTGTATTCATACAAATTTATTTTTTTCGCACTATAGTAACATATAAAACCGATCGTACCGGTTGCACGACCCCAGCAAAGGTAGCAAAAATATTTGTAAGATGATAACAGTAAAATTGTATTTTTTTTTTTATATATTTGCCTCACAATTTTTTTATCATTTTATGGAGATACTGATTATCGTATTACTCATTCTTATCAGCGGCTTGTTTTCCATGGTGGAAATTGCTGTTGTGTCCTCCCGAAAAACGAGTTTGAAAAACGAAGCGGAGCACGGCAACAAAGCGGCTCAGCGAGTGTTGTACCTGTCGAGCCATCCCGACCGCTTTCTTTCCACAATACAAGTGGGCTTTACGCTGACCAGCATATTGATCGGTATGTATTCGGGCAGTGTTTTAACGGCTAAATTCAGTCCGCTGTTGGAGTATTTTGGAATGGAAACGGCATTGGCTTCCTCTGTTATGCGCATTGTAATAGTTATTGTGGTAACTTATTTTTCCATTATTTTCGGGGAATTGGTGCCTAAACGAATCGGACTGAGTGCAGCGGAAAAAATCGCCAAATTCATGGCCGGTCCAATGAATGGTTTGGCAATTCTTATCAAACCTTTTATTTGGATTTTAGCGAAAAGTTCCTCGCTGATCATTAATCTTTTGGGAATCAAAGAAGAAGACGCGAAAGTAACCGAAGAAGAAATTAAATCCATGATTCGGGAGGGAACGGAAGATGGTGAAGTTCAACAGGTAGAACACGACATTATGGAACGGGTATTTTCGCTGGGCGACCGCGATTTATCGTCCATTATGACTCCCCGCCCTGATGTTAAATGGATCGACACCGACATGACACAAGCGGAAATCATCGAAACCATTTCCAATAATCCTTACAGTAAATTTCCGGTAGGAAAAGAAGACTTGGATCATATCGAAGGAATTGTGTACGTGAAAGACCTTTTTAATCGGATTGATTCGCCTGATTTTGATCTTTGTAAAGAAATGCGTCCGGCACAGTATTTTTACGAAAATATGGAAGTGTATTCGGCTTTGGAACAAATGAAAATCAGCCACAATCATTTTGCCTTGATTATCGACGAATTTGGTGTATTGCAAGGAATTGTAACGCTCAAAGACATTATGGAAGCCATTGTGGGCGAAATCCCCGAAGCCCACGAAGAACCGGAAATTATACAACGCCAGGATGGCAGTTATTTGGTAGATGGACAGTGTTCGTTTTACAATTTTCTCAGTTATTTTAAGCAGAGCAATTTATATGCTGACAATGAATACAATACCTTAGGTGGTCTTATTCTGGAAGAATTGGGACACATCCCCCGTTCGGGAGAAACATTGGAATGGAACGGTTTCCATTTGGAAGTGGTAGATATGGATGGGGCGCGGATCGACAAGGTGATCGCGCATCAGCATAAAAAATATTGATTCCCTATTCAAACCGGATAGTCTTCGCCGGCGATATTTTGGCTACTAAATAAGAAGGTCCGACCAACATAAACAGCGTAACAATTAACGTGCCGGCATTAATCAGAATCCACGCCCAAACATTCAATTCGATAGGCACTTCCGAAACATAATAAACTTCGGGATTGAGTTTTAATATGCCGGTGTATTTTTGAACGATACATACGGTTAAAGCAATCAGATTGCCCCACAAAAGTCCTTTTCCAATCAGGAAAACGGATACATACAAAAATACTTTCCGGATACCGAGATTGTTTTCACCCATCGCTTTCAGAATGCCGATCATATTGGTACGTTCCAGGATAATGATTAACAAGCCGGAAATCATGGAAAACCCTGCTACAAGTGCCATCAGTAGTAAGATAACAACCACATTGATATTCAACACATCTAACCATGCAAAAATCATGGGGTTCAGTTGCCGGATCGACCGGGGGTAATAATGATTGCCCAGACGGTCGATCTGAGCAGACAACTCGTAATACACCGTATCGAAAGTGGCGTCTAACCCGTTATAATCGTTGACCAATATTTCTAACCCGCTTGCCATATCATCGTCCCAATCGCTTAAACGGCGTATTTGTTTAATATCGCCGATAATAAATAATTTGTCGTAATCGACAAAATTGGTTTGATAAATTCCGGCAATGGCGTATTTTCGGGCGCGAATCGGATCTTGAACAAAGTAGGAAGTAAACGAATCGCCTGTTTTCAATTGTAATTTAGTGGCGATGATGGAAGAGATAAGCACCTGATTGGTAGTGGAATCTGCCGAGATATTCAAAACGTTTCCCTCTTTCAGATTCTTCCTGAAAAAATCCCAATCAAAATTGTCATCCACTCCTTTTAATACAACTCCCTGAAAATCGTTGTCCGTTTTGAGGATAGCCGGTTTGGTGGCAAAAGCCTGTATATGCCGGACATTGGGGATTCGTTGCAACTGACTCAACAAGGAGTTGTTCACGACAATCGGGTGGGTTTCGTAAGAGTTGTTGCTGTCGAAATGGGTAATTTGAATATGGGAGCCGAAGCCTGCCACTTTATTCCGCACCTCCTTCTTAAAACCGGTAACGATAGCCACAGATAAGATCATAACAGCCAATCCCAACGCCATGCTGATGATAGCAATGCGAACAGTCGGGGGTGAAACCTGTTTTTCTCCCTCTTTACTAAAATAAATTCGTTTCGCTAAAAAAAGAGGTGCTCCCATTATACAAATAAAGCCGGTCTTCAGAAGCCGGCTTTTCGGTAATATATAGTAATTGCTTTTAATTCAATTTGTTAACGTGCAAGGCCAATTTTGATTTCAAATTGCTCGCCTTGTTCTTATGGATTACATTTTTCTTTGCCAACTTATCCAGCATTGCACTCACTTTTTTGTACATTTCGGATGCAGTTTCCTTGTCGGTTGTTTTGCGGAGATCGCGCACAGCATTTCGTGCCGTTTTCGCATAATATTTATTACGCAATCTTCTGGTAAGTGTTTGCCGAATTCTTTTTACGGCTGATTTATGATTCGCCATCCTAAATAATTATTTTAACTTGTTATCCTGTAGTCCATAGGGGAATCGAACCCCTCTTTCAAGAATGAAAATCTTGCGTCCTAACCGATAGACGAATGGACCCTGCTTTTTAATTTGCGGGTGCAAATATACTGCTTATTTTCGAATCTGCAAAATATCTTTTTTGTTTTTTCCAATTTTCTTTAACTTTGCACCATGCTACATAAAACAGAAGCCGTTGTTTTGCATACTGTGAGCTACAACGATACCTATGCGATTGTTCACGTGTTGACCGAAGCCTTTGGTCCGGTTTCGTATTTGACAGCAAAAACAAAAGGGAAAAAGACTCGTGTGCCCAAATCGCTTTTCCATCCGATGTCGATAGTGGAATTGGAAGTCGAACACCGGAATCTGCGGGAAATACAACGACTGAAAGAAGCCCGAACGACCGTTCCGCTGTTATCTATTCTGAACAATCCGGTGAAAAGTACGATTTGTATTTTTCTGGCAGAACTGATAGGCAAAGTGGCAACCGATATACAACCCAACCAACGGATGTTTGATTTTATCCGGCAATCGATTCGGATATTGGAGGTGATGGAAACCAATTACGCCAATTTTCATTTAGTATTTATGATTGATCTGAGTCGTTTCCTCGGTTTTTATCCGGATAGTAGCGGATACAGTTCGGGGATGTATTTCGACTTGATGAACGGTGTTTTTGTAAGCTTTAAGCCGGCACATTCTCATTTTTTGACTCCCGACGAGAGTCGGACGTTTTTCAATCTGCTGCGCATGAATTACGAAAATATGGCATTGTTTGCCTTTTCCCGCCACGAACGAAAAGACATCATTGCGCGTATTCTGGAATATTACCGTATTCACTTAACTCGCTTGCCTGAAATCAAATCTTTGGAAATCCTGCACGAAGTGTTTGGCTAATTCTGATTATTGTGCTACTTTTGCATCACCAAAAACGATTGCCTCTGTAGTTCAATGGATAGAATAGAAGTTTCCTAAACTTTAGATTCGGGTTCGATTCCCGGCGGAGGTACAAAACCCTATTTTTCACGTATAAATCAAAATTACATAATAATTTAGTAGTACAATGCTGCAAAAAATATATAGAGTTTTTCGTAGATAAACAGCATAAAATTTTGGTGGGAAAAAGAAGGTAATTATGCAACTTTTAAGTTTGTTTTTTGGAAAAAAGAGTGTACATTTGTCAAAGAATTTCTAAAGAAAAAATGGATATGAACACATCCTTTCATTTTGCATTGGCACAGGAGGTTACACCAACTATAATTGATGCTGTCAGGCGTACATATCAAGATTAGTGAATTGAAAAGTTAAAACAAGTTTGAATGATAGAGCGAATCATTATTTTAGACGGTACCGATCCCGCTATTTTTTTTGGAATCAATAATTCCAATATGCAATTGATCAAATCGTTATATCCAAAACTAAGAATGGTAGCCCGCGGTAATGTTATTAAAGTGATTGGTGATGAGTTGGAACTGGCTGTTTTTGAAGATAAAATCCGTGAAATGGAAAACGGATGCCGCGAGTATAATTTATTGACGGAAGAACTTATTCTTCGCATTGTGAAAGGCGGGGCAGAGGCTCAACCGCCGGTTAAGCAGGAAAATCTGATTATCTATGGAATCAATGGTCGTCCGATTACCGCTCGCTCCGAAAATCAGCAAAAGTTAGTCAAGGAATTTGATACAAACGATATGCTGTTTGCTATCGGACCTGCAGGCTCCGGTAAAACATACACAGCCATTGCTTTAGCCGTTCGCTCACTGAAAAACAAGGAAGTACGGAAAATCATTTTAAGTCGCCCTGCTGTGGAAGCCGGCGAAAAATTAGGCTTTCTTCCGGGAGATATGAAGGAAAAAATTGATCCTTATCTTCAACCATTGTACGATGCATTGGAAGATATGATCCCTGCCCTCAAACTGAAAGAGTATATCGAAAATAAAGTCATACAGATTGCCCCGCTGGCTTTTATGCGCGGTCGTACTTTAAGCGACGCCATTGTTATTTTGGATGAAGCGCAAAATACCAGCTTGCAACAAATCAAAATGTTTCTGACTCGATTGGGATTGAATGCAAAAATGATTATTACGGGCGATATTACACAAATCGACTTGCCTCCGTCGCAACAGTCCGGCTTGATTCACGCCTTGCATATATTGAAAAACGTGCCCAGCATTGCGCAAATCGAATTTGGGAAAAAAGACATTGTGCGGCACAAATTGGTTCAACGCATCGTGGAGGCATACGAAAAAGAAGGAAAAACTCATAAAGAAAAAATATGAATACTGCATTAGTTAAAACAGATTATCATTTTCCGGGTCAAACCAGTGTGTATCACGGAAAAGTACGCGATGTTTACTCCATCGGAAACGATCTCTTAGTAATGATTGCCACCGATCGAATTTCGGCTTTTGACGTTATTCTGCCGCAAGGAATACCGTACAAGGGTCAAGTATTAAACCAGATTGCCGCTCAATTTTTAGATGCTACGGCCGATATTGTCCCGAATTGGAAGTTGGCGACTCCCGATCCGATGGTAACCGTAGGTTACCGTTGCCAGCCTTTCAAGGTAGAGATGGTAATTCGCGGTTATCTGACCGGCAGTGCATGGCGCGAATACAAAGCCGGTGCCCGCATGCTCTGCGGCATCGCATTGCCCGATGGAATGCGTGAAAACGAGAAATTTCCACAGCCCATCATCACGCCAACCACCAAAGCCGACGAAGGGCACGACGAAAATATTTCCAAAGAAGAAATTATCGCCCAAGGGTTGGTAAGTAAAGAAGATTATGAACAGTTGGAAAAATACACCTACGCCTTGTTCGAGCGGGGAACGGAAATTGCCGCTACTAAGGGTTTGATTTTGGTGGATACTAAGTATGAGTTTGGAGTAAAAGACGGGAAAATCTATCTTATTGATGAAATTCACACACCCGATTCGTCCCGCTATTTTTACACGGAAGGTTACAGGGAACGTTTCGAGCAGGGGGAAGAACAGAAGCAACTGTCGAAAGAATTTGTCCGTAAATGGTTGATGGATAACGGATTTAAAGGAGACCCCGGACAAGAAGTTCCTGAAATGACTTCCGCCTATTGCGATAGCGTATCGGAACGTTACATCGAATTGTACGAAAAAATTACCGGCGAAACATTCGTTAAAGCCGATAACCGGTCGGTTGTCGAACGTATCGAAACGAATATTCAAACTTACCTTAAATAGCAATATGGATCAATACGGGCTGATAGGATATCCTTTGAAACATTCGTTTTCGATGAGTTATTTTAACGACAAGTTCGCTGCCGAACAAATTGCTGCCGAATACGTCAATTTTGAAATTCCGTCGATTCGGGAATTTAAAACCATACTAAAAACCCATCCAAATTTGAAAGGATTGAACGTAACCATACCTTACAAGGAACAGGTCATTCCTTATCTCGATCAATTGAGCGAAAATGCCCAGTTGATCGGAGCGGTCAATGTGATTAAAATCGAACGCAGCAAAGGGAAGATCAAGAAGTTGACGGGATTTAATTCAGACATCATCGGTTTCAAAAAATCCATTGAGCCTCTGTTGCAATCTCACCACCGAAAAGCCTTGGTATTGGGTACGGGAGGATCGGCCAAAGCCATTTTCTACGGGTTATGGCAATTGGGTATTACTCCTACTTATGTTGCCCGTGAGAAACAATCGGATGCCGTACTTACTTACGATGAATTGAATGCACAGGATATGGCCGCTCATACGGTCGTTGTAAATTGTACGCCGGTGGGAATGTGGCCCCATGTAGATGAACGTCCGAAAATTCCCTACGAATATTTGACAAAAGAACATTTACTATACGATTTGCTGTATAATCCCAACGAAACGCTTTTTATGAAATCCGGAGCGGAGCATGGCGCTGTTGTAAAAAACGGATTGGAAATGTTGTTGTTACAGGCTTTCGCCAGTTGGGAATTTTGGCAGAATTAATTTGAATATATCAAGATTATACGTTACATTTGCTCACTAAAAAATAAAAATCATGTCGAAAACACTCATCATCGGTGCAGGAGGCGTAGGTACGGTGGTGGCGCATAAAGTCGCCCAAAATCACGAAGTATTCGGAGATATTCTGCTTGCCAGCCGCACTCAATCGAAATGCGATGCTATCGCAAATGCCATTGGCACAAAATATGGCAACAAGAAAATACAGACCGCAAAAATTGATGCCGATAACGTACCGGAATTAGTTGGACTGTTTCGTGATTTCAAACCCGAATTAGTCATCAACGTGGCGCTTCCTTATCAGGATTTGACGATTATGGATGCCTGTTTGGAAGCAGGAGTCAATTACTTGGATACCGCCAATTATGAACCGAAAGACGAAGCCAAATTTGAATACAAATGGCAATGGGCTTATCAGGAAAGATTCAAAGCGGCCGGACTGACTGCTATATTGGGTTGCGGTTTCGACCCGGGTGTTACGAGTATTTTTACTGCTTATGCCGCCAAACATTACTTCAGTGAGATGCACTACTTGGATATTGTTGATTGTAATGCCGGCGATCACGGCAAAGCATTCGCTACAAATTTCAATCCGGAAATCAATATTCGCGAAGTAACTCAAAAAGGTCGTTATTGGGAAAACGGGAAATGGGTAACGACCGAGCCGCACGAAATCCACAAGCCGCTGACTTATCCGAATATCGGGACACGGGAATCGTATGTTATCTATCACGAAGAATTGGAATCGTTAGTCAAAAACTTCCCGACTTTGAAACGGGCGCGTTTCTGGATGACTTTCGGTCAGGAATACCTGACACACTTGCGGGTTATTCAAAACATTGGCATGGCACGTATCGATCCGGTGTTATACAATGGAGTGGAAATTGTGCCCATCCAATTCCTAAAAGCCGTGTTGCCCGACCCGGGCGAATTGGGAGAAAACTATACCGGTGAAACCAGCATCGGTTGCCGCATCAAGGGTTTGGATAAAGAGGGCAGGGAAATGACGTATTATGTTTACAACAACTGTTCGCATCAAGCCGCATACGAGGAAACCGGCGCACAGGGCGTAAGTTACACTACCGGCGTTCCCGCAATGATTGGCGCGATGATGTTTATGAAAGGCATCTGGCGCAAACCGGGCGTTTACAACGTAGAAGAATTTGATCCCGACCCGTTTATGGAACAGTTGAATAAGCAAGGACTACCCTGGCATGAAATCTTTAATAAGGATTTAGAATTATAGGTTAGCCGTCCCTCCCCCACGAAACTGCTGTGAGAGAATGACGGCGAAATTTGAAGCAACTCAACTTAATGTTTAACACAAAAATGTAATAAAATGAACAAGAAAACAGTAAAATTATTAGTGTGTATTGCATTCCTGTTTGTATATGGAAGTGCAAATGCTCAGCCGAGACCTCCCAGAGTTGGTCGGATGATACAGCGTGATATTGAACGATCTGCAGAGAGAAGGGCGGAACAAAAAGCAGAAGAAGCTGCAAACAGAGGGGTAGAAAAAGCTGAAGCAGAAGCCGAAAGGGGGCTGAATAAAGCCGCCGAAAAAATTGAAGAAGCCCGAAAAGCACAGGAAGAAGCCGATGCCAAAGTGGCAAATATCCCCGACGAAATTCCTGAAGTAAGTAACACGCCTTACACACCTTCCGAAAGTGAATTTGCTTTCTTTGCAATGAAAAAAGGCACTGTACAGGTATTGGCGACCAAAGACGCCAAAGGCAAAGTTACAGGACAAACACGCAACACCATCAAAGAAATTACAGGCTCAAAAAATGCGTTTGCGATTACCTATCAAAGCGAAGTTCTTGATGCCAAAGGCAAACCCGCCGACAAAGACAATCCGCTCATTCTCAACTTGCGGGTAGTAGTGAAAGACGGTATTATGTATTTAGATACAAAAGGACTGTTTGGTGCTGTTGATGGGCTGGATGGCGCGCTGACAAGCGGAACCTCCATGAGAATTCCAAGTAATCTTTCAGTAGGACAAACGCTTAAAGACTCCGGTGCAAAAGTGAGAATTGGTTTTATACAATGCTCGGCAGTAATGACCGAAGGTAAGTGTTTGGCAATAGAAAATGTTACTGTCGAAGCAGGCACTTTTCATTGCTACAAGATTACTTATAAAACCAATGCCACAATGATGGGTGTTAAAAATGAGACAACCTCCTTGACCTGGTATGCCAAAGGCGTAGGAGCCGTAAAAACCGAAACTTACGACCAAAAAGGTAAATTGCAATCCGTACAGGAATTAATTTCAAATAAATTATGACAAAAGGTCATAATCACCTAAACTAAACAAATTACAATTATGAACGAGAAAGAAAAAAACACAGAAGTGAAAACAGCGCCTAACGCAGAAAAACTCAAAGCCTTGCGCGCAGCCACAGACAAAATTGAAAAAAACTATGGGAAAGGCTCCATTATGAAAATGGGCGACAATGTAGTGGAAGAGGTGTCCGTAATACCCACCGGATCGGTCGGATTAAACGCCGCGCTGGGTGTGGGAGGTTATCCGAGAGGTCGGGTAATCGAAATTTACGGTCCCGAATCTTCAGGGAAAACCACTTTGGCTATTCATGCCATTGCCGAAGCCCAAAAAATGGGCGGTATTGCCGCATTCATTGATGCGGAACATGCTTTCGACCGTTTTTATGCCGAAAAATTGGGTGTGGATATCGAAAACCTCTGGATTTCCCAGCCCGATTCCGGCGAACAGGCTTTGGAAATTGCCGAACAGTTGATTCGCTCGTCGGCCATTGATATTATTGTTATCGACTCGGTAGCCGCTCTCACGCCTAAAGCCGAATTGGAAGGCGAAATGGGTGATTCTAAAATGGGTTTGCAAGCCCGTTTGATGTCGCAAGCCCTGCGGAAACTGACGGCAGCCATCAACAAGACAAATACTACTTGCATCTTTATCAACCAGTTGCGTGAAAAAATCGGCATCATGTTCGGAAGCCCAGAAACGACTACCGGTGGTAATGCCTTGAAATTTTATGCATCTATCCGTTTGGATATTCGAAAAGGTGCCCCAATCAAAGACGGAGAAGAAGCCATAGGAAATCAAACCAAAGTAAAGGTGGTAAAAAACAAAGTGGCGCCTCCTTTCCGTCGAGCCGAATTTGACATCATGTTTGGCGAAGGTATCTCCAAAATCGGCGAATTAGTCGATTTGGGTGCCGAATTGGAAATTATCAAGAAAAGCGGTAGTTGGTATAGTTACAGCGATACCAAATTAGGACAGGGTCGCGAAGCCGCCAAAGACTGTTTGCGGGATAATCCTGAACTGGCGGAAGAAATCGAAGCCAAAATCATGGATGCACTCGCAAAGAAATAAAGTGCGACCGTCATTGCGAACGTAGCGAAGCAAACCAGAAATAGATTGCTTCACTACGCTCGCAATGACGTAGAAAACTCGTAAAAAAATATGAATAATTTTTCCGAAAGCCGATTCAACTCCGGAAAAACCGGCTCTATCGAAGTCATCTGCGGATCCATGTTTTCGGGCAAAACCGAAGAACTGATCCGCCGGATGCGTCGGGCGCAATTTGCCAAACAAAAAGTGGAGATTTTTAAACCGGCTATGGATGTCCGTTATTCGAGCGAAAACATTGTTTCGCACGACCGAAATTCTATTTCCAGTACACCGGTCGAAAATTCGGGCAACGTTCTCTTGCTGTCGGGCGACAGGGATGTTGTAGGCATTGATGAAGCCCAATTTTTCGACGATGGTCTGGTGGATGTCTGTAACCAGTTGGCCAATCAGGGCGTTCGGGTAATTGTTGCCGGATTGGATATGGACTTCAAGGGAAAACCCTTTGGACCGATGCCCAACCTTTGCGCTATTGCCGACGATGTAACGAAAGTTCATGCTATCTGTGTAGAATGCGGTAATTTAGCGGGATATTCCCACCGGTTGGTCGAAAACGATAAATTAGTCTTGCTGGGAGAAAAAGATGAATATCAGCCATTGTGTCGGGAATGTTATAACAGGCACAGTGGTTAGTGATTAGTGGTGAAGTATCATTATAGATTAAGGAGGTTATGACGAAACGGGAAACACAGATATATTTCGACAACTTGACTATATCCTTAAAGCAAAAAAGAGGAAAACAGGTTTTTGATTCGTTGAATGCTTTGCTTGCCAATCTGCAAAATTGGCAGTTGCGTGAGAAACTCCAGTTATTAGAAGAAACTTACAAAACCATGCTCCGTTATGTAGCCGAAGATATTCAGGATTCGGAGAGAGAAAAAATTTACTCTAATGTGATTCGTTCGCTCTATCAGATAGCCGATGCGGCTATTCTTCAGATAAATACAGCCGGCAATAACACATTGTTTTACGAACGGAAAAGATCGTTTCAGTTTTATGTTAAAGAAACGGCGCAACAACTTGTCGCCGAATTGAACGATGTAACCGGTCGGATTGCTCTGCTAAGTCTCGTGGACGAACAAGACAATCCCAAATTAAAAGAATTGGAGTTTCAAAAAGAGTTATTAGTCCGAAAACTGTTCTACAACGTTTGGTTGGGCGATTTGTGGAAAGGCGACGAAAAAGATTTATGGTCTAATCTGTTACAAATTCAGTCGGATGTTGAGAATCTTCCCATTCTCATTGTTACCGGATTGACTTTGAATCTTTTAGAGGTTTTCGATGAGAAAAAAGCCTTTTTGCTGTTTGATGCGGCTTGCAATGCGAATGAAGATGTTCGGGAACGGGCATTTACGGGAATCGTTTTGTTTTTACGAAAATACGACTATCGCCTGCACGTTTATCCTGCGCTTATCGAACGCCTGAATCAGTTGGCGGAAGATCCTAAATTTATCCGGAAAATCCGCCACATCTTATTGCAGTTTATTCTGAGTCGGGAAACAGAAAAAATTACCCAAAAAATCAATACCGAACTGATACCGGAACTAATGAAGAAAATGGGTTCTATGGAAATGATGAAAACAAAATTGGAAGATTTGATAGGCGATACCGGTATCGACGAAAAAAATCCCGAATGGCAAACCATTGTCGAAAAATCGGGTTTGCAAGACCAATTTCGGGAACTTTCCGAACTCCAAATGGAAGGCGCCGATGTGATGCTTTCTTCGTTTATCCATCTGAAAAATTATCCTTTTTTCAATGAGCCGAGCAACTGGTTTCTACCTTTTATTGTTCCTTCCGATGGAATTGAAGACCCCGAATTGGCGCGTTTGGCGGATGCGCTGGCAACTTCAACTCTGCTGTGCAATTCGGATAAATATTCGTTTTACCTGAGCATTTCCCAAATGCCGGAAGATTACCGGAAAATGGTGATTACGCAGTTTTCTGCCGAATCGGATGCCGTAAAAGAGGTTCAGAGTGAAGAGTTACCGAATGTTTCTCAAACAATCGACCACAGGACAAGACAATACATTCAAGATCTCTATCGATTCTTCAAATTGCATCCCCGCAGAAAAGATTTTGAAGATATTTTTGAAATCCAACCGGAATTTTATAAAGTGCCATCAATCAATCGATTGATGGGCGATACCGAAAGTTTACGGATGATAGGGGAATATTATTTCAACAAAAATTATTTTGAGGAGGCGAACGATGTTTTCGATATGCTTTTGCAAATCGAGCCCGACAACGATGTACTGTATCAAAAGAAGGGTTACGGTTTGCAAATGACGGGCAAATTGGAAGAAGCGCTGACTGCTTATCAAAAAGCCGAATTGCTGAATGCCAATCATTCGTGGACTATCAAAAAATTGGCGCACCTGCACCGTTTGTTGAAGAATCCGAAAGATGCACTACCCTATTACAAAAAAGCGGAGCAGTTGAATCCCAATAATTTATCCATTCATTTGAGCATCGGACACTGTTATTTAGAATTGAAAGAATATGAACAGGCTTTGAAACACTACTTCAAAGTGGAATATCTAACCGACAATAAAGAAAAAGCTTGGCGTCCGATTGCCTGGGCTTCATTCCGGATGGGAAAATACAGGCAAGCAATGGACTATTTCGATAAACTCATCGAAAATGAGCCCAATTTTACCGATTACCTGAATGCCGGACATGTCCGATTGGCATTGAGACAGACAAAAGAGGCCATTCGCCTGTACCAATTATCATACACAGAAAGTAAACAGTCGCAAACGGAATTTTCCGATACTTTCGCGCAAGACATTCCTGATTTGCTGGAAGCAGGAGTAGCGGAAGAAAATATTCCATTCATACTGGATTGCGTGTTTTACAATTAAGATGAATTTTCGAAAAAAGTCTTGTTAATTTTAAAAATATTGACTTACTTTGATGCGATTTTTGAAGAGTTTTAACGGACTTCGACTCTTTGTAAAAATCAATTATTAGAAGTCCCCTCATTTTTAAAATAGATGTCTTATGAAAAATTTTGGTTTGTTTTTGATCTTATTTTGTGTAGTAAGTTCTCCGTTGAAAGCTCAAGTCGTGGCGAACACATTGTATTCACATGATACAAGATATGTGAATGATGCGCCCAACTTTTTCTCCCAATCTATTCGCTTAGATTTTAAGGAAAGAAGTGTTATTGGAGTGCCAGGAGCAGGAATTTATTCGGGAAATATGACTATTGCACCTTGGGATCATGCGAGTGGAGGATTAAATCATCAATTGAACTTTAATGATGGAGGCATCTTTTACAGGACAGGCAGTCATAGTTCTGCGACCTGGAATCCATGGCAAAAATTGTTGATACAGGATGCTTCGG
>Ga0209628_10000469_pt1 | contig 24586 bp, 15 predicted proteins | sample TergutCu122P4_FD_187285 | JGI IMG/M metagenome (GOLD analysis project Ga0209628, IMG submission 187285) | Cubitermes ugandensis P4 segment gut microbial communities from Kakamega Forest, Kenya - Cu122 P4 (SPAdes) (version 2) | ecosystem: Host-associated > Arthropoda: Insects > Digestive system...
CACCCAAAACCATAGTCTTACGGCCTCTAGCGTCCACACTATTAACTAATACAATACATACACAAACAAAATGTAACTCGAGCCATTGAGTATGGCTCACATTATTTACCTGCAAGCTTATCATCTCTGTTTACTGTTACAGAGGTAAAAGAACCAAACAAGTTTACAAAGTAAAGATATATAGTAAGAAACCTGAGAAGTAAGAAATTTTTCAGATAACACTAAGCTATAAGAAGGACACAGTAATTGACTTCCCAAACATCCCACGCTCAGCAGTATACAGTGCTGTAGTGATCTTGTATGCTGCAGGCCGATATGTTGACCAGCCTTACTTATGTATTAATTAAAGTGACTTTATTCATACATATTTGATAATTTGAAATTTATATTATTCCTTAATATTAGCGTCTTTTTGTAACTGCTTACTGTTTACTGTTCATATATGAGGGCATTGCTGTCTGAGTCTATAATAATAAGTCATGACGTAATATGATTTGTGTTTTCAGGCACATACTGTGAATAGATTATTGTGACATACAGCAGTAATTATAGACACTTACGTCAATTGCAAATTAATATTATAAATACTTTAAAAATGTCCTTGATTCCTGCGTTTATTTCCTTAGCATTAAATCTGCATTGACTTTTTAAACATTACATTTTTTTAATTACTGTCAAGACGTTACGTAATTTACACTCAATTTTTTATTTCACCTTCGAAATTTGCGAAATTTCTCCTAAGTTCCACTAAACAGTTCTGTGTTTCTGAGACATATAAACTTTAAGTACAATGTATTTCTATATACATATACATATGTACACATAAACTGGACGTTGATGGCATCGAAGCCCCCTAAAGATGAGAACTCCCGTACCAGACCGACCGTTAAACAGGGCCAAACCAAACTCATGTACAAAGGGATACGGATATTTTTCTCGGGTTAAAGTGGTCTGATCGTGGCCTTAATCACCATCGTTAATCTATTGGCGAGATTAAAGAAAGAGTCGTCGTACAACTTTACTAAACTTCTGGGGCTTAATGGCCACATATAGGATCAAATTTGGTTATATAGAAGTTCCCAGATTTATTGCATTATTAAAGTTATTACTGGCTTTATTTATTACGTATAAAATCTGATTTTTACCAGTTTTTATCCTTATTTCTTTAAGCCAATTCACTGCTTAGAAAATTAATCTCAGTGCAGTACCAATATGAAACTGACGCCCACCCCATTAAATTCCAACAATTACTTGCACAGGCCTCCAGTATAAATAACAAAGCGAAAGAAAATTTAAAACCGAAAGTCGCTCTATAACAGTTTTAGAGACATAAAAACGTTTTACAGAACAGTACAATGTAATTGCGTAATTCCAACAGACTCTTACACTACAAGTGAATTTAATTTGATTGATTAAAGAAAGATCATGTTAGTCTGGCTGACGCTGCCTGACTTCATATGAATCTCTTATTTACTAAGTGCATGCAGCAATCCTTCTTGAGGAGCTAACCGTTTCCCAGCTAGTCCCCAAATCTCCCGGACACAATACAACCCTTACGGTTTTTTACCGCATTCACACTTTTCGGCCTCCTGCTCCTAAACTGAGCAAACTCAATCCAGTACATGACCCCATTTCACTTCCTGAAGAACCATTTTAATATTATTCTTTTCCAAGCGCGGGTCTTCCAAGCGGTTTCTTTTCCTTACGATTCCCCACCAAATACTTGTAAACATCCATAACATTTTTTTTAAATGTTTCACCCTGCAATTTTCAACTCAATAATTGGCAAACACCAACACATGCACTTCACATTCAACAATATATTAGTCAAGAATGCTGATTTGAATGTTAAAATATATAAAACAAAATTAACAAACAGGAAGAAAGCACTTAAAAATTGTACACAACAGCAACAAAAACTCTACGGAATAAATGGGTAACGTTCACATATTTCAGCCCGTTAGTTAGAAAAATATCCAACCTATTTAGGCAAACAGATTTAAAAATAGCTTTCCGTGCAACCAACACCATACAGCAACAAATAACTGCCAAACAAACACATGACGGCCCAAGTGGTATATATGAACTGAAATGTAAAACATGCAACAAAGTATATGTTGGAGAGTCAGGCAGGGCAATAGGCGTTAGGTTTAAAGAGCACATGAGATATATAAGATCGAATAATTCCATCTCTGCGTATGCTGCGCACATTTTAGATAATAGACACGAATACGGAACAGAGGACGACACTCTAAAGCTACTTAAGAAATGTCAAAAAGGAAAACATTTGGACTGTTGTGAAGCACTATACGTATATGCAGACATTCCACCAATAGAAAGTATTGATTAACGAACAACAGATTGGCGATACAAACCCCCTCTTTGAGATTGCAAAGACACTACACTCTACCTGACTCCAACAGTACACAGTCCAACGCACAGCTCCACAAGGGTCACAACGCACACTTGCTACATGATAAGAGTCTTACGAAAATGATATTGATTTAACATTGATAGCTAACTTTGTTTAATTCTTAATTGATATATAAATATACATTTTAAACACTTTTTAAATTCATTACAGTATTGCTGCCACAACACCGGGATGATCGTCAGGTTTTAAATTCAGGGTTTTAAATAATTCAGTAACTTTAACGAGGTACAGACCTACTCCCTGATGATGATCTGTTAAGATCGAAAAATGTCGGAGTACTTTAATGTATTTTTATGTATTTTAACAATGTAATCATCACTCTAGACTAATATATTGTTGAATGTGAAGTGCATGTGTTGGTGTTTGTCAATTATTGAATTCATATCCTTCCCCATACGTGCTACATGACCCGTCCAACACTTTCTTTTTATTTTATCAATCGAACAATATTTGGTGATGAATACGTATTACTAAGCTCCTCAATATGTAGTTCTCTCCACTCCCCTGTTACCCAGCCCCTCTTAGACACAAATATTCTCCCCAGCCCCTATTCACAAACACCCTCAACCTACGTTCCTTCCTCAAGGTGTGAGATTAAATTTCACAACAATTTCTTAGAAAACAATACAGAAGAAACCCTCTGTATATGCAGTTAAACTAGACGGCAGAAATTTGATAACATTTGTAAGTCGGAAAATTGACACGCCTGCTAGATTACCTACTAATTTCCAAACTTAATTTCTACATAGAGCGGAGTCCTTCTTGAGAATACAATCGATCTTCAGCTAGTCAAGAATTTCCTCGCATTTTATGGAACCCAAACACTTATTTCCGCAGACACAAGTGCCCGCCACCTGCCCCTATCCTGAGCCAAATCGATCCGGTCCATATCCCCATGTTCCACTTGCTGAAGATCCATCTCAATATCATTCTCCCATCTCAGCCAGGGTCTCCAAAGTGTTTTCTTTCACTCGAATGTCCCAACAAAACCATTTATATGTCTCTCCTCAACCCCATATAGCCACATGCCACACCCAATTCATTTTTCCCCATATTATCACCCGAAAATTATTGGGTTTGGTGACAGAACATTAGACAACACAATATTTTATTTTTTCCACTCCCATTTCACCTCATCTCTCCTTGGCCCAAATATTCTACTCAGCGCCTTTAATTTCCCTTCCCTCCCGCATGCATTAACCTATTCTGCTGGGATTTGATAAGTACCTGTGAGTTATATTTTTATATCATTCAAATAGCAGTTTCAACATCAAAGGCACTCGGCTCTAGCAATTGTGGTTCTGCTGACATTATCAGACATTAAGCCAAATTTTTTTTGAGACTTTCCGTCTAAACAAAATAGCCTCAAGCTTGATACGTCAGTATTTATTTCACCTAGCCACATTCTTCAGCTGCAAGAAACACTGGCCGGTATAGTAATACACTACAAGTCAGGACATTGTGCGAATTTATGTGCACGTAGATCAGTGTGTTTCTGCTTAAAGGTGGAGACGGCAATATTCGTCTGCTTCGAAGAACCCCCTAACAACTTGACGGTGATTGTAGTTTTATACGTTTTCTGAGACTGTCTATGCAGGTTACCTTTGAAAATGACGGGTACATTGTTGATGTAATCCCGATATAATAAAGAAATACCAAAAACAGGAGGCAGCAAAGTTTCTCCGACATTCAGGAGCACATACACCAGAATACACATCATATTTCCCGTGATAATATTCTCCTATTTTAACTTTAATTACGATAGGCAAATCCATGTCTTGTCCTTGTTATCCATGTGGCCAAATAGGCATGAATAAGAGTATAAGTAAGTAGCAATAAACTTCCTCGTTATCTGACAATATCACAGTGCACAACAGCGTACCGCTGAACAGCAACACCGCCAAATGTGCATTTATACTGCATCGTGTTGCGTAATACGTGAAGACCACTTAACTGTCATGTGACTGTTTTTGGGTAGGGCTACTGTGACACAGTTCCTTCTGACAGACAGTTAATATTTCACCTTAGAAAAATGTCCTAAGCAGATATTATTTAGCACATTCAAGAAAATTATTTGATATCGCAAATATTTAAATTAAATTATAACTAATTAATAACTGAATAAAAAATAAATTTTAGTGTCTTCCTATCTCCAAAATTACATGAAATCCAACCAGTTATATAAAAAATGTACCCTATAAGAGAGGGTGATGATAAGTCCTTAGCCCGAAATACTTCCCGAATTCATATGACGGAATCGATAACTTCGTTGGAAAGAGGGGTCTGTTCGTGTGCTGAATTGCAAGACGTTTCTTGTTACATAGATTGAAAGGACGCATTTCAGGCGACGTGCGCGATTTCAACAACATTCAGACGCGAGCTGTCATTAAGTTTTTTTTTTTCTGGCAAGGCAAAGCACCGAAGGAAATTCACGCCATTCTTACAGAAACATTAGGGGAACATGCTTCATCGTTTGTCTCCGTAGAAAATGGGTGATACAGGTTTAAACGTGGTGATTTTTCAACCTGTGTTGCGCCTTGTCCTGGATAATCGTAAAATAGTGAACACCCTTGAAATTATTGATAAAATTCACGATCTTATCTTGGAAGAGAGCCGGATTTCTGCTACATTAATAGATGAGCAACAGGGCATCTCACGTGATCGGGTTGGGTTTATTATTCTTGAAGATCTGGACATGCCGAAGCTTTCCGCAAAGTGAGTCCCGAAATGCCGGAAAGCGGATCAAAAACATCAACGATGGCAGTCGTCTGAGTAAAATTTGGAATTTTTTCGGCCGGCGAGAACCAAATGATTTCCTTTCGCGATTGGTGACCATGGACGAAACCCGGTTATATCGCTATGACTCGGAGACAAAGCAACAATCAATGGAGTGGCGGCATAGCGGATCATCCCCACCCACCAAAATTTTTGAGTCCAAGAAACCGATTGAAAAATTCACGCCTCGAACATTTTGGGATGAAGACGGAATTCTCCTCATTGTTTATCTCCCAAAGGGCCAAACTATCAACGCGGAATACTAGACATCTCTGCTGCTGCAATTAAAGTATGTTTTAAAAGAAAACGCCACGAGAACATCAAAAAGATTTCTTGTTCTTGCATGATATGCCCCGGCTCACCGGGCAACCCAGAAGAAACTGGACTGCCTGGCCTTCCAATGTCTTGATCACCCACCCTATTCTACGGATCTCGCCCTGTTGGACTACTACCTGTTCCCTGGACTGAAAAAACAATTGGAAGTTCGCCATTTTTCGTCCGACGCGGAGGTCCATGCTGTCGCGGAAACCTGGTTGTTCGGACAAAACCTGATTTTTTTAAGTGTCTTGTAAAAGTTAGAGCGACGGGTTAAGACTTGTATTGAACTTCGTGGGGAGTATGTTGAATAAATCCCGCGTTAGTTCGCTGTAGATTGTTTCCTTCCTGGTCGGACTAAGGACGAATCAACACCGCCTCGTTCTTGTAAACAAGCTGTACTGTTTGATTGTTAGAAATAAAGAATGGGATCAAATTTGTTTTTACTTATGAAAGAAACACCAACAATTACTTTCCAGTCATATAGAGAATAAGATTGTACGAGAGAGCACTTCAAAGCAGTAAACGGGAAATTAAAATAAACGACAAATTTACATTTTAATAATAAGCGATTTATTTGTTGTATTATGTCAATATACTTGTGTTTGCGATATTTCGGACCACGTCACTCCTGAGCGTATTTAAAGGAATCTACGTTTTAAGTCAAGTTGTAGCACAGACGGAAAAACGTACTCATTATCTTCTTCTGACTAATGTTATCTATTAACTGCCAGTGACAACGAAAATATAATTTTTTTAATGAAAAAGTGCAATAAATTTAAAGTCACATGCACAAAAGCTTAAGTTTTGAATCCGTTAATTTGCTCCATCTCACAGATTTGTTTTCTAAATCCCTCGGATTCTTAGCTGCCCAGTATAACACTCAGCCTTACTGGTCTTTAGTATTCATTGCCGTTTTTACATGACCCCAGTCACACGCAGGCGCTTTGAATCTATTTACAATATTTCTGAAAATTTATATTCCCTTTTATCCCCCCAAAATGGCCGGTCTAGTTTTAAATAAATCCATGTTCCTTATGCTGTTTCAACACAAATCTATGAACCGCTACATGTAATTTTATTGGTTTTTCTTTATAATTAGCTTACATATTTTATAAAACTAATTATTTTACGCGGAAGAAAATTGTGACGAATGTCACAATTAATTATCTGAACTACACATATTTTAATCGTATAAACTTATAAAATAAAAATGTAACCTTATCTAAAATTTGTTTATAGACATACAAAACTCTGATAACCCAGGTTGTAACAGAGTCTAGCAGAAAATCAGCCCGAACATATAACAGTGTCGAACTGAACAAAACCCTTCCGAATTTCTTTTTAAATATTCCAGGATTCCCGCCCTTGATTTTAATTAGAAAACACCTAACATTTCCTTCAAACAGATGGTCTATGTCTCCTAACATTATTCATATTTAGGTTTCCAAATATCTCATTCAGATAGACCTATAATGTAGAGGAATCTAACAGAATCATCCGATTTTAATGGCTAATGATGACATCTGTTGATCCAGTCGAGATTTCTCGAAGAAGCTTTTTAAATGTGCAAAATACGTTATCCTTTCTAAGAACTTCTCAGGCAAATTCAGAATAGATACAATTAAAATTTAGGGATATACGGAGGAAGGTGAGAGAAATAATTTTTAACATATTTCGTAGACAAGTAACTACAAATTTGTCATCCTCAGATTAAAATTGAAATAAAGTGATTCGAAATTGACTAAATTTTAAAGAATAACGCCCTTAGAACAAACAAGTGCAACAACATTTTTACAAACAAAACTAAGATGAAGCACATAGCACGAAAACTAATTTAAAACTTAATATTAACACAATGGAAAAATAGTAGTTCCAGAAAATCTGAAAAATAATATTGATTTAAGCATTTGAAATCTTTTATATTCATATTACAAGGAGGGACTTGGAAAATATTTAAGGAATCTGGAAATAAGTATTTACGATTTGATAAAGCAAGCAGATTTTACCAATTTTTGTAAAGTAAAGGCCATTATTCTTCAACTGCACAATCCTGCACTTCTAAGCAATATTTCCCTGCTGAAAGTCGCCTTTTACCAGTTGAAAGAGTGCCACATCCAACTACGCTTGAATGAGGGACATCAAATCTTGCCTTTCCCTTCTTTCTCACCGCTTACAACTAAACACTGCGACCGACAAATCTCAGATTTGCAAAAATTATTGATTCCTTTATATGTTTGTATGTCTGTTGCCAAGTAACTTCGAAGAATGTTAATTTACTTGTCACTGTTCCACAGTCGTGACATCGAAATTAACAATTGATCGCGAGACCGAATTCAGGCACTATCTTTAATATCTACAGTGGGTAAAATTAGCAGTTATCCTGAAGGCTGTAGCCATTTGTCAAATTTTTGACAAGAACGTAGAATGATATTGATTTATGGAGGGCTGAATGCGTAATTAATGGCAGCTAAGTCATCAGACCTTCATAAAGGTTTTAGAAACAAAAGACGTGCAATTATTTGCACGGATGAAATGGCACCAAAGGACTGTCTGACAAATGGCTGAATTGTGTAGTTCAGCTTCGTTCCTTTTTCTGACTTCTCGAAAGCCAGAATATTATATTCCTTGCAGTGAAGTCTAACTTCAGAAAAAGAATATTTAACAACACAAATACTTAAAAAATTTAAAGTTTATATTTTACAACGCAAAATATGACGTTTTTTCTAAATTCTGGAAAACAGAGAACGCATATTTCTTTGATTGTCGGAAATAAATTTATTGCCCGTGTGAAAGGTTGAGAAGTATTAGTGTTAACTCACGTACCAAAATGCAATATTTTTCTTAGTGCATTAAATACTGAAACCTCGGTTCTACGTACTCAGTAAAAGTGTACACTTATTTCATTCATGCATAACAAACTCCAAAATATTGCGGTTCTAAAATCATACACGTTCCTTTGCACAGCAATGCTGAATTAAATATTATAATTTCCCACATAATGTTTGAAATGAAGGCCTTTAGAAAGTGGTGGGAGCGTTTTGGTGTGCTATACAATAATTAGTGATAATTTTCAAAATATTTTCTACTGACAGGGGGCATTTTTTGAATGAAGTTTCATACGAAACTTAAGGGGGATTTTAGTTTGTTGTTTGTTAGAAAACAATCACATTAAAAAAAAAATAAAAAAAAATCTTTAAATATTGTTGTAAATCTATTAACTTAAACTTGATTGAGAAACATTTAAGTTTTTATATTAATCCTTAATGGATTCTACAGAATAATGTAAAAATTTGTAGAGATTAGAGAGCACATTTTTTGTGTAATTCAGATTTCATTTTGGTATTATTTTGTAATAATAAATTATGCTATCTTTAAGAAACCTAGAAGGAAATACTACTGTGTTCTGAATTAAAAAATACCACTTAAAATTTGTAGCATAAATATTGAAAATATCACAATATGCCTCGAGTAAAGCAAATGGAATTAATCGAAATATACCTGATATACATTAATTCTTTGCGTCTAAAAGAACGAATGGTCTTAAGGAATTGATTCATATTTTCTTACATTTAATGTTCTGTATGAATGAATCTCAACAGAATTCTTCAATTACTGACTTTAATGAATGCATATAGACAAATTTTAATAAATATTTCTTCATGTGCAAACTGATAACTACCAGAGAGTGAGAAATTTAATTTTTCAAAATTTGGTAATTTCTTTCATTCATTTTGTGTAACTAGCTACAAAAACCAATACCGATATGTTGTAGCTCAATCGATATCAAATTGTCAGTCCAAAACACCTTACATTCCAAATCAGACAGTTCTGATCAAGAATAAAATTGTTTTAGGGAACAGATTACATTCTAGATTTAATGTTTCTGATTGAGAATGTAAGCTTTCTCGAGTGAATTTTTATTATTTTTTCTTCAGTATTTAGATTTATGTTTATATAACTGCAGAAAAGACCCAACGAACGCAAATAAATTTGAGCCTTTCCCCTCCGTAATAATAAAATAGATTTTCGAAGGGATTTTGGAATTTTAAAATTGCAAAATTAACTGTACAAAAGAAGGTTTCATAACTATGAATGTCGCAAAAGTAGTAATTCATTTCGTGGTTCCCCTACAGGAACATAGACTTTATTTGCCTCATGAAAATTAATATTTTCAACAATGATTTGCTTTGGAAATAACTGGAAAATGAATAAAAATTTTACAATTAATTAGCATAAACTCAATGGATGGGAAACATTTAGATAAACCAGTTTATAATCATTCATATTACAAAAAATTATCTATCATTCTTACATCTTTTCATGTTTTCTCTGTGCACCCAACTTCTGTTGAGCTAGAAGAGCTCATTTTTAAAACATATTGGAAAGTCACTTAATCAAAATACATTTCAGAATTACATGAATCTAAAAGTAACATACTCCCATGCGGATATCGTATAATCTATCAAAATATATGGTGAGAAGCCCCATAAAGCCTAAAAGTAATAGTGGGAAGGGAAACTATAATTCCGAATTATTGACTGTTAATTCGGTGAGATATAATGGGAAATTTGTGAGCTTGATTGCAACTTATGGGTAAAGGTTTGTCAGGATTAACGTTGGGAATTTTGGAAGGTAAATATTTGAATGTTAAATGTATAATAACAGGTGCTGAATGTGTTGAACTTCTGTCATATACGAGTATAATGTTACCAACATACAGGTTTGTATATGCTTTCTTACAGAAAATTTAGGAGCGAAACGTCAGAGGAAGATTGAGCAATCAAGTCCGTAAACGAAAATGTTTGATAAGGAACATATTTCCCAATTTTCACTTTGGACATGCAGATTTCATGGTATATATCCAACGGTATCATTCATCTCCAAAACAAATAATTATTAAGTTTGTAAAGAGTTGCATGGCTGCATGTTTAAACAATTGGGTTGTTATCTTCAGGTCAATAATTTCCATAAAATTTAAAATGTGACATAAAATGGTCATACACAGGCGCTTTGACGCAATTTGCAATATTTCAGAAAATTTATATTTTGTATTATCGTTCCAAAATGGCATGTCCAGTGTTAAATAAATTCAGTTCCCTTATGTTGTTTCAACAGAAAAGCTATGAACCGCTACATGTCATTTTATATTCGTTCCTTTATATTTTGCTTACTAATTTTATGAAATGATTATTTTACACGGCCGGAAAATTGCGACGAATTTCACAATTCATTATCCGAACTATACATATTTATATTCCCATAAAATTATAAAATACAAATATAAATTATCTTACATTTGTTTAGCGACTACCAACACACTGATAACCCACGTTGCAACAGAGACTTGCAGAATACCAGCCCGAATATATTGCAGTGTCGGACTGAACAAAACACTTCCGAATTTCTTTTTTAATGAAATTAAGTTTTGCTACCTTGATCTTAATCAGAAAACACCTACTATTTCCTTCAAACAGATGGTCTATTTCTCCTAACATTATTCATATTTAGATTTCCAAATATCGTATTCAGATAGCTCTATACTCTGGAGGAATCTAATAAAACCATCCGATTTTACTGCCTAATGATTGTGTCTGTTGGTCATGTACAGTATTTTCGAAGCAGGTTTTTGTAGTTACAAAATAGGTTAAACTTTCTATGAACTACTCTGGAAAATGCAGAATAGATACACTAAAAAATTATAGTTATGTGTATGAAGATGATAGAAATATTTGTTAAAATATTTCGTGGAAATTTATCTAATTCTCCGTCTTCCGCAGGGAAAAATTGAAATAAAGAGAGTTTCGAAACTGACTAAATTTTAAAGAAAAACCCCTAAAAATATAAAGTGCAAAAAGTTTCTGTTTTAAAATGAAATTGAGAAAGGGCACAAAGCACGAAATATAATTTAATAATTAGTATAAACACTATGAAAAAGTAGTAGTTCCAGTAAATCCAAAATATAAGACGGATTACAGCATTTGAAAAACTTTCATATTCATATTAAAAGGAGGGACTTGGAAAACTTTTAAACGATATGGAAATAAGTATTTAAGATATGATAAAGCAAGCAGAGATTACCATTTTTTGGAAATAAAGGCCATTATTCTGCAACTGTTCAATCGTGCAGGTGTAAGCAATAATCCACTGTGGAAAATCGCATTTACCAGTTGAAAGAGTGCCACATCCAAAAAGACTTTTTTCAGGAACTTTAAATCTTGACTTTCCCTCCTTTCTCGCCGTTTACAACTAAATACTGCAACCGACAAATCTCAGATTTGCAACAATTATTGATTTCTTTATTTGTTTGTAATTCTGTTGCCAGGTTACTTCGAAGAATGCTAATTTACTTGTTACGGTTTCAATGTCGTGACTTCGAAATTAACAATTGATAGCGAGACCGAATTCATGCACTTTCTTTAATATCTACTCTGGGTAAAATTAGCAGTTGTTCTGATGTCTGTAGCCATTTGTCAAATTTTTGAGAGGGACTTAGAATGTTCTTGATTTATGGAGGGATGAATGCGTAATAAATGACAGCTAAGACATCAGACTTTCATAAACGTTTTAGAAATAAAAAGGCATGCAATTATTTGTACGGACAATATGACATCAAAGAACCTTCTGACAAATGGTTGAATTGTGTAGTTCAGCTCCGTTCCTTTTTCTGACTTCTCAGCAGCCAGAATTTTCTATTCCCTACAGTGAAATCTAACTTCAGAAAAAGAATATTTAAAAATGCAAATACTTAAAAATTTAAATTTTATATTTTACAACGCAAAATATGATGTTTTTTATAAATTCTGGAAAACAGAGAACGCATATTTCTTTTATTGTCGGAAATAAAATTGGTGCCTGTGTGAAAGTTCGAGCAGTATTAGTGTCAGTTCACAAGCAAATTAGTGTGGTTTTTGCGTACAAAAACGAACTATTTTTCTTAGTGCACTAAATTCTGAAACCTCAGTTCTAAGCACACAGTGAAAGTGTACACTTATTTCATTCATGCATAACAAACAACAAAATTTTGAGGTACTAAAATCATTCACGATCCTTTGCACAGAACTTCTGAAATAAATAATATAATTTCCTACATACTGTTTGAAATGAAGTCCTTTAGAAAGGGGTGGGAGCGTTTTGGTGTGCTGTACAATATTAACTGATATTTTTCTAAATATTTCCTACTGACAGGGGGCATTTGAGTGAAGTTTCCGTAAACGAAACTTAAGGGAGATTTTTGTGTGCTTTTTGTTGGAAAACAATCATATTTAAAAAAATTCAAAATAAAAATACATTGATTATTGTTGTAAATCTGTTAACTTAATCTTGAGTAAGAAGCTTCTACTTTTTTATATTAATCCTTAATGGATTCTACAGAATAATGTAAAAATTTATAGCGTTTAGACAGCACAATATTGTGTATTCAGATTTAAATTTGGTAGTTTTTTTAATATTAATTTATGCTATCTTTAAGAAACCTATAAGAAAATACTACTCTGTCTTGTATTAAAACAGACATACGTATAATTTGTAGCATAAACACTGAAAATATCACAATATACCTCGAGTAAAGTAAATGGATGTAAACGTAAATATACCTGATATACGAATGGTCTTAAGGAATTGATTCACATTTTCTTACATTTCATGTTCTGTATGCATGAATCTCAACAGAATTCTTCAATTATCGACTTTAATGAATGCATATAGAACAAATTTTAATAAATATTTCTCCATGTGCAAACTGATAACTGCCAGAGGGTGAGAAATCTAATTTTTCAAAATTTGGTAATTTCTTTCTGTCATTTTGTGTAACTAGCTACAAAAACCAATACCGATATGTTGTAGCTCAATCGATATCAAATTTTCAGTCGAAAACACCTTACATTCCCAATCAGACATTTCTGATCGAGAATAAAATTGTTCTAGGGAACAGATTACATTCTAGATTTAATGTTTCTGATAGAGAATGTAAGCTTTCTCGAGTGAAGTTTTATTATTTTTCTTCAGTGTTTAGATTTATGTTTATATAAAAGCAGGAAAGACCCCTCGAACGCAAATAATTTTGAGTCTTTCCCCTCTGTAATAATAAAATAGATTTTCGAAAGAGTTTTGGACTTATAATATGAAAAAATTAACTGTGCAAAAGAAAGTTTCATGACAATGAATGTCGCAAAATTAGTAATTCATTTCGTGGTTCCCCTACAGGGACAAATACTTTATTTGCCACATGAGAATTAATATTTTCAACAAAGATCTGCTTTGGAAATTACTGGGAAAGGAATAAAAAGTTTTACAAATAATTAGTATAAATGCAATGGATAGGAAACACTTAGATATACCAATTTATAATCGTTCATATTTAAAAAAATTATCTATCATTCTTACATCTTTTCAAGTTCTCTCTGTGCACCCAAATTCTGGTGAGCTAGAAGAGCTCATTTTTAAAACATATTTTAAAGTCACATAAATCACAATATATTTCAGAATTACATGCTTCTCAAACTAACATACTCCCATGCAAATATCGTATAATCTAACAAATTATATTGTGAAAAGACCCAAAAAGCCATAAAATTAATAGCGGGAAGAGTAACTATAATTCCAAATTATTGACCATTAATTTCGAGCTGTGTAATGGGAATAGTGTGAGTTTGATTGCAACTTATGGGTAAAGGTTTGTCAGGATTACCGTTGGGATTTTTTGAAGGTAAATGTTTGAATGGAAAATGTATAATAACAGGTGCTGAATGTGATGAAATTCTATTATAAACAATGATACCAACATACAGGTTTGTAGATGCTTTCTTGCGGAAGATTTGGCAAAAAACGTGAGAGGGAGATTGAGCAAACAAGTCCGTAAACGAAAATATTTGATAAGGAACATATTTCCCAATTTTCACTTTGAACATGTAGGCTTCATTTTATATATCCAACGGTATCATTCATCTCCAACACAAGTATTTATTAAGTTTGTAAAGAGTTGCATGGCTGCATGTTTAAACAATTGGGTTGTTATCTTCAGGTTAATAAATTCCATAAAATTTAAAATGTGACATAAAATGGTCATACACAGGCGCTTTGACGCAACTTGCAATATTTCTGAAAATTTATATTTTGTATTTTCGCTCCAAAATGGCCGGTCTAGTGTTAAATAAATTCAGTTCCCTTATGTTGTTTCAACAGAAAACTATGAACCGCTACATGTCATTTTATATTCGTTCCTTTATATTTTGCTTACTAATTTTATGAAATGATTATTTTACACGGCCGGAAAATTGCGACGAATTTCACAATTCATTATCCGAACTACACATATTTATATTCCCATAAAATTATAAAATATAAATATAAATTATCTTACATTTATTTAGCGACTACCAACACACTGATAACCCAAGTTGCAACAGAGTGTTGCAGAATACCAGCCCGAATATATTGCAGTGTCGTACTGAACACAACCCTTCCGAATTTCTTTTTTAATGAAATTAAGTTTTGCTTCCTTGATCTTAATCAGAAAACACCTACCATTTCCTTCAAACCGATGATCTATTTCTCCTAACATTATTCATATTTAGATTTCCAAATATCTTATTCAGATAGCTCTATACTCTGGAGGAATCTAATAGAACCATCCGATCTTCCTGCCTAATGATGGTATCTGTTGGTCATGTCGAGATTTTTCGAAGCAGCGTCTTGTAGTTACAAAACACGTTATACTTTCTATGAACCACTCTGGAAAATGCAGAATAGATACACTAAAATATTAGAGTTATATGTATGAAGATGATAGAAATATTTGTTAAAATACTTCGTGGATATTTATCAAAATCTCCGTCTTCCGCAGTGGAAAATTGAAATAAATAGGGTTTCGAAACTGACTAAATTTTAAAGAAAAACACCTACAGAACATAAAAGTGCAACAAGTCTCTTTTTTCAAACAAAATTGAGAAAGAGCACATAGCACGAAATATAATTTAAAAATTAATATAAACACAATGAAAAAGTAGTAGTTCCAGAAAATCCAAAATATAAGACGGATTACAGCATTTAAAAAATTTTAATATTCATATTAAAAGGAGGGACTTGGAAAACCTTTAAATGATCTGGAAATAATTATTTAAGGTATGATATAGCAAGCAGAGATTACCAATTTTTGTGAAGTAAAGACCATTATTCTTCAACTGTTCAATCCTGCAGATGTAAGCAATATTCCCGTGTGGAAAATCGCATTTACCAGTTGAAAGAGTGCCACGTCCAAAAAGGCTTTAATCAGGAACTTCAAATCTTGCCTTTCCCTTCTTTCTCGCCGTTTACAACTAAACACTGCGACCGACAAATCTCAGATTTGCAACAATTATTGATTTCTTTATTTGTTTGTAATTCTGTTGCCAGGTTACTTCGAAGAATGCTAATTTACTTGTCACGGATACACTGTCTTGACTTCGAAATTAACAATTGATAGCGAGACCGAATTCATGCACTTTGTTTAATATCTACTCTGGGTAAAATTGGCAGTTATCCTGAAGTCTGTAGCCATTTGTCAAATTTTTGACAGGGACGTAGAATGATCTAGATTTATGGAGGGATGAATGCGTAATAAGTGGCAGCTAAGTAATCAGACCTTCATAAACGTTTTAGAAATAAAAAGACATGCAATTATTTTTACGGACAATATGACATCAAAGAACTCTCTGACAAATGGTTGAATAGTGTAGTTCAGTCCGTTCCTTTTTCTGACTTCTCGGCAGCCAGATTTTTCTATTCCCTACAGTGAAATCTAACTTCAGAAAAAGAATATTTAACAAACCGAATACTTAAGAATTGAAAATTTATACTGTAAACACAAAATTTGACTTTTGTATATAAATTCTGGGAACAGAGACACACATTTCTTTGATTGTCGGAAATAAAGTTAGTGCCTGTGTGAATGTTCGAGCAATATGTGTCAATTCACAAGCAAAATTAGTGTGGCTTTGCGTACAAAAACGCAACATTTTTCTTAGTGCACTAAATTCTGAAACCTCAGTTCTAAGCACTCAGTAAAGTGTACACTTATTTCATTCATGCTTAACAAAATCCAATATATTGAGGTACTAAAATCATACACGTTCCTTTGTACAAAATATCTGAAATAAAATTTAAAATTTCCCACATAATGTTTGAAATGAAGTCCTTTAGAACGGGATGGGAGCTTTTTGGTGTGCTGTACAATATTTACTGATGTTTTCGAAATATTTTCTACTGACAGAGGGCATTTGAGTGAAGTTTCTGTATACGAAACTTAAGGGAGAATTTTGTGTGCTTTTGTTAAAAAAATCACATTTAAAATCTTTCAAAATAAAAATTAATTAAACATTTTATTTCTGATTTCTATTTGGTAGTATTTTTAATATTAAATTATGCTGCCTTATGAAACCTAAAAGAAAATACTACTGTATGTTGTATTAAAACATACATACGTATAATTTGTAGCATAAACACTGAAAATATCAAAATATACCTCGAGTAAAGTAAATGGATGTAAACGTAAATATACCTGATATACATTATTTTTTTGCGTCTAAAAGAACGAATGGTCTTAAGGAAGTGATTCATATTTTCTTACATTTCGTGTTCTGTATGCATGAATTTCAACAGAATTCTTCAATTATTGACTTTAATGAATGCATATAGAACAAGTTTTAATAAATATTTCTCCATGTGCAAACTGATAACTGCCAGAGAGTGACAAATCTAGTTTTTCAAAATTTGGTCATTTCTTTCTGTCATTTTGTGTAACTAGCTACAAAAACCAATACCGATATGTTGTAGCTCAATCGATATCAAATTGTCAGTTGAAAACACCTTACATTCCAAATCAGACACTTCTGATCGAGAATAAAATTTTTCAGGGAACAGATTACATTCTGGATTTAATGTTTCTGATAGTGAATGTAAGATTTCTCGAGTGAAGTTTTATTATTTTTTCTTCAGTGTTTAGATTTGTGTTTATATAACTGCAGGAAAGACCACACGAACGCAAATAATTTTGAGTCTTTCCCCTCCCTAATAATAAAATAGGATTTCGTAGGGGTTTTGGACATATAATATGACAAAATTAACTGTACAAAAGAAGTTTTCATAACTACGAAAGCCGCAAAAGTAGTAATTTATTTCGTGGTTCCCCTACAGGAACATAGACTTTATTTGCCACATGAAAATTAATATTTTCAACAATGATCTGCTGTGGAAATAACTGGAAAATGAATAAAAAGTTTTACAATGAATTAGTATAAATGCAATTGACAGGAAACATTTAGTTATACCAATTTATAATCATACATATTTCAAAAAATTATCTATCGTTCTTACATCTTCTCAAGTTTTCTCTGTGCACCCAATTTCTTTTGAGCTGGAAGAGCTCATTTTTAAAACACATTTTAAACTTACATAAATCAAAATATATTTCAGAATTACATGCATCTCAAACTAACACACTTCCTTGCAAATATCGTAAAATCTACCAAATTATATTGTGAACAGCCCCAAAAAGCCATAAATTTAATAGCGGAAAGAGAAACTATAATTCCGAATTATTGACCATTAATTCCGTGAGTTATAATGAGAAGTGTGTGAGTTTGATGGCAACTTATTGGTAAAGGTTTGTCAGGATTACCTTTGGGATTTTTTGAAGGTAAATGTTTGAATGGAAAATATATGATCACAGGTGCTGAATTTGTTGAAATTCTGTCATAAATAATGATACCAACATACAGGTTTGTATATGCTTTCATACGGAAAATTTGGTAAAAAAATGTGAGAGGGAGATTCAGCAAAAAAATCCGTAAACGAAAATATTTCCCAATTTTCACTTTGAACATGCAAGTTTCATTGTATGTATCCAACGGTACCATTCATCTCCAACACAAGTATTTATTAGGTTTGTAAAGAGTTGCATGGCTGCATGTTTAAACAATTGGGTGGTTATCATCAGGTTAATAAATTCCAAAAAATTTAAAGTGTGACATAAAAAGGTCATACACAGGCGCTTTGAAGCAATTTGCAATATTTCAGAAAATTTATATTTTGTATTATCGCTCCAAAATGGCCGGTTCAGTTTTAAATAAATTCACGTCCTTTATGTTGTTTCAACAGAAAAGCTATGAACTGCTACATGTCATTTTGTATTCGTTACTTTATATTTTGTTTACTTATTTTATGAAATGATTATTTTACACGGCCGGAAAATTGCGACGAATTTCACAATTCATTATCCGAACTACACATATTTATATTCCCATAAAATTGTAAAATATAAATAAAAATTATCTTACATTTATTTAGCGACTACCAACACTCTGATAACCCAAGTTGCAACAGAGTGTTGCAGAATACCAGCCCGAATATTTTGCAGTGTCGAACTGAACACAACCCTTCCGAATTTCTTTTTTAATGAAATTAAGTTTTGCTCCCTTGATCTTAATCAGAAAACACCTACCATTTCCTACAAACAGATGGTCTATGTCTCCTAACATTATTCATATTTAGATTTCCAAATATCTTATCCAGATAGCTCTGTAGTCTGAAGGAATCTTATAGAACCATCCGATCCTACTGGCTATTGATGGTATCTGTTGGTCATTTCGAGATTTTTCGAAGCAGCATTTTGTAGTTAAAAAATACGTTATACTTTCTATGAACTATTTTGGAAAATGCAGAATAGATACACTAAGAAATTAGAGTTATGTATATGAAGATGATAGAAATATTTGTTAAAATACTTCATGGACGTTTATTTAAATCTCCGTCTTCCGCAAGAAAAAATTGAAATAAAGAGAGTCTCGAAACTGACTAAATTTTAAAGAAAAACACCTACAACATAAAAGTGCAAAAAGTTTCTTTATTCAAACAAAATTGAGAACGAGCATAAAGCACGAATATAATTTAAAAATTAATATAAACACAATGAAAAGTAGTAGTTCCAGAAAATCCAAAATATAAGACGGATTACAGCATTTGAAAAACTTTCATATTCATATTTAAAGGAGGGACTTGGAAAATCTTTAAATGATCTGGAAATAAGTATTTAAGATACGATAAAGCAAGCAGAGATTACCATTTTTTGTGAAGTAAAGACCATTATTCTTCAACTGTTCAATCCTTCAGATGTAAGCAATAATCCCCTGTGGAAAATCGCAATTACCAGGTGAAAGTGTGCCACGTCCAAATAGGCTTTAATCAGGAACTTCAGATCTTGCCTTTCCCTTCTCTCTCGCCGTTTACAACTAAACACTGCGACCGACAAATCTCAGATTTGCAACAATTATTGATTTCTTTATATGTTTGTAATTCTGTTGCCAGGTTACTTCGAAGAATGCTAATTTACTTGTCACGGATACACTGTCTTGACTTCGAATGTAACAATTGATAGCGAGACCGAATTCATGCACTTTCTTTAATATCTACTGTGGGTAAAATTGGCAGTTATCCTGAAGTCTGTAGCCATTTGTCAAATTTTGACAGGGACGAAGAATGTTCTTGATTTATGGAGGGTTAAATGCGTAATAAATGGCAGCTAAGTCATCAGACCTTCATAAACGTTTTAGAAATAAAAAGACATGCAATTATTTGTACGGACGAAATGACAACAAAGAACTCTCTGACAAATGGCTGAATTTTGTAGTTCAGCCTCTTTCCTTTTTCTGATTTCTCGGCAGCCAGAATTTTCTATTCCCTACAGTGAAATTTAACTTCAGAAAATGAATATTTAACAAAGCAAAAACTTAAAAACTTAAATTTTATATTGTACAACGCAAAATGTGACTTTTTTTTAAATCTGGAAAACAGAGAACGCATGTTTCTTTGATTGTCGGAAATAAAGTCAGTGTCTGTTTGAAATTTCGAGCACTATTTGTGTCAATTCACAAGCAAATTAGTTTGGTCTTTGCGTAAAAAAACGCACTATTTTTCTTAGTGCACTAAATTCTGAAACCTCAGTTCTAAGCACTCAGTAAAAGTGTACACTTATTTCATTCATGCATAACAAACTCCAAAATATTGAGTTACTAAAATCATACACTATCCTTTGCAAAACACATCTGAAATAAAAAATATAATTTCCTACATAATGTTTGGTGTTCTGTACAATATTTACTGATGTTTTTCAAAATATTTTCTACTGACAGGGTGCATTTGAGTGAAGTTTCTATATACGAAACTTAAGGGAGATTTTTGTGTGCATTTTGTTGGAAAACAATTATATTGAAACAATTCAAAATAAAAATACTTTGAATATTATTTTAAATCTATTAAATTAAACTTGAGTGATTAGCTTCTACGTTTTTATATTAATCCTTAATGGATTCTACAGAATAATGTAAAAATTTGTAGAGTTTATACAGAACAATTTTGTGTACTTCAGATTTCAATTTGGTAGTTTATTTTTTATATTAAATTATTCTACCCTTAAGAAACCTAAAAGAAATTACTACTGTGTTTTGTATTAAAACATTTGACAAGTTGTGATGTTTGCAATAAGAGCATTTTTACTTAAACTACAAGGAAATAAAGGCAAACATTACACAAATCCAAAAAATACACTTTATTTTACAGAAGGCTGTGCTGTCTTTTTCACAACATATATTTGCGCGCATCTCTAACTCACGTACAGGGTTTTCACTGAGTGCATAAATCTGTTTTAATGTATGTGAGAAATTCATTAACAGAAATGAAACAAAAATCAATAGGCTAACTGAAAGTCAATAAGGATCCAGTTCCACATTATATAAAAGGGTTTTTTTGGTTATTTCCGGAGTATAAACAAACTTAACGAAATGATAATTCAATCAGGAAAACCCTTCAATTCATACAGAAGTGGATCACAGGGGCTGTTTTACAAACTACCCAAAAGCAAGTTTAATATTTGCCTTTATAATCTTGTTGTCTAATTATAAAAGAAATATATTCGCTGGCGTCTAAATCCGAGCGAGTGAAATTGGTACCATTTTAATTTACACTTTACTAACGTGTTAGCTTCATGTCCCACATGTAAACTCGGTCGGTGTTAATAATACAGGCATTAAAATACTTTCTGTTAAGGAACTAAAATTCTTCACCTCATTTCTGAGATATCTAATGAGCTAGAAACGGATTGCACAGCTTTTTCATTCCTACCCATTATATGAATTAGTAGTTTCCTGGCTGGCAGTTGAACTGGCTGATGAGTTTTGGGTGACGTCGCCCTTCGCGGTCCCCGCTATAATAAAAATAATGTAGCAGTCCACCCATTATAAACGTCAAACTATTATGCTTAATAGGCGACTGTACAACAACTCGACCATAAAACAGAAGGCACTTAGACACCAGCACATTAAAAGTAGATAGAAGGCAGGTTGCATGTGATACGGGTTAAAGCTGTAATATCCATCAAGCCGTTGACCAATAGGTGTCTTAAAGGAAAGTAATTTATACGAGTTAATTTCCCGTGATATCCAGTAGATGAATAAACCTGCTTCAAACCCAAGATCAATAATTTCATTAACTCGCTTCATAAGTGGGTCTGCTTGCCACATTAGCATTCTCCAGCCGTCGATATAAACTTCTCCGTCTTCTAACTTGCACAAAGGGGGTTCAGAGTTTTCGTCTAACATACTACCTAGAGCATTTTGTAATTCAGCCTCAAGATCTCGCAACAAAATTGAAATATCCTTATGGTAACGTGCGGAGTGAAAACAGGACCAATATACCCAAAAATCCGCCAAACTATTTTGCATGTTTAACAATTTCTTTTCGTCAGCATTCTTGAAAAGTTAATGGTATATACCTTCGGAGCAAAGTTTGATACCTGAAGCGAACAGCTCATTCATGTTTTGAATTGGTGTTTTGTAGCCGGAGTCAATAAGAAACGTTGTGAGAAATGCCTGGAACACTGTGCTGAAGGCCACAGAGAAACACACCCAGGAGAAGAACAGCGAACGTAGTGACGGTGTGCGGGGCATCGTTGACACTGACACCCCTAGAATGACAGCCCAGACGTTGGTCAACGAACTTGACAGGGTCTTGTACACTTGCCACGCCGACGTGCAGCTATATCGCCCAAAAAGTGTAGTCGAAAAGGCCGCATTCACAATCGATATGAACAGAACTAACCACAGTTCCACAGTCAGTATTCTAAAGATTCTGCTCCATCTTGGATATTTGCCAGAACACGGAACATACCAGCTAACACTCAACATTTTGTAGGAATTGGTGGAGTCCAAAAATGGGTCAGAGTTAAAATATGTCCCCACATGACCTACGGCAATATAAGCCCCCTTTTCAAACATAGCCAAAATTAAACTAAATGTTGTTCCGCCGAAACAATTCAAATCAACTGGAGCAGGGACATGAATAAATGTCATATTTATCTGTTTCAAAACTAACCTCAGTAAATCAATCTCCAAGCCTTCTACATAACTCACAACACTCCCATTTGAATACCGTTGCTCAATGTAAATCGTACTAAAATTCCAAAAGCAGTTTCTTACAAACGCTTTCATAGGACATCCGTTGAGGCTGCTACTGATTTTTACTGGAAACAAGTCAGTGTTCTTGGTGAAGTGTCCTTGTGCAGAAATAACCCAACTGTCCAGTAGGGTGATATCATTCACCTCAGTACAACGGTCTGAACTTTGATATGGAAACCAAGTGTACACACCCACAATTTCATGCCTGTGCCTACATCATTAAATATTATTTGTCTGCTATGTTCTGTGTCTATCACATATTACTCTCTGCTTACGATAATGCAGTTATATTTTCTAAAACTTGAGAGATAATCAAATATGTCTACTTGTTGAGACGTTGAAAATTCATGTGCTCCAGCCTCAATAAACCGAGTTTCAGAATTCCAGAATCTTGTCCGTTTAGTTCCGTCTATAGTCAACCCATTAATTTCTGCCTCTAAAATCTTGATATTCCCATCTGGTATTAAAATAATATAACTAACATCTCTAACCAGGAAGTCTGTCTTATTGGATTTGCTAATTTTACCATCAACAGCAACAACGACAGGCCAGATAGAAGTTCTTTCAATCTCTGCAATCAGTTCCTGTTGCACATCTCGGTAGGTGGCTGGCGATGATATAACCAGAGATCGCCCTGGTGCGAAATATCTGTGGCTGATATATGTCAGACTGCGCACTAAATGGATTTCCTGTAAACCAAGGGACGCAGTTGGCAGCAGTGTTCCTTTCGTAATTGCACTGACAAACGGTATCATCAGCAGGATGTCCAAAATTATTTTATTCTGCAAAAAACAAAACGTACCTTTTATTCTCAGTAATATATTCCTTATATTTCTATGTTTATTGAATTAAATGTTATTCCTTTCCCAGAATTCTTGTATATCAGGAGCTCGGGGGAGAAAGGGCGAATGTGAAAACTATGATGTTGGGAAATCACATTTGAAGTTCGAAAAGCACAGAATACTTAGGACGAATATACATTAAAAAGGAAATTTATGCAATCAATATTTATTATTACGAAATAACACAAAACGTTAATTGAAAATAAAATGATTTAGTGTATAATGAATGTAGATATGAGAATCTGTCCCAAAAATGAAAAATGTCATTATAACTGGTTTGAAATACTTCATGGATGCCACTTAATAACCCTTATCCCAGAATACTCTGTGCATCACACAATAGAACAAAACAAAACGAAACAAATAGGGTAAAATACTTCATGGATGCCACTTAATAAACGTTATCCCAGAATACTCTGAGCATTACACAATAGAACAAAACAAAACAAAGCATATAGGGTAAAATACTTCATGGATGTCACTCAATCGTTATCCTACAACACTTTGAACATTACACAATAAAATGAAATAAAACAAAATAGAATAAAGTTGGAAATTAAATGATAGACGAAAATAGGTGAAAAATTATCTCTTTAAATAATAATTACATAATTACACATTTTGAGGTCTTATAGGCTTCTGCTTTAGTTTTTAGTCTCTGTTGAATAGTTTTAAACCCATGTAGGCATTTTATTTCTTTTTGCAGAAACATTTTAATCGAAGTCGACGTTGTCATC
>Ga0209628_10000470_pt1 | contig 24572 bp, 19 predicted proteins | sample TergutCu122P4_FD_187285 | JGI IMG/M metagenome (GOLD analysis project Ga0209628, IMG submission 187285) | Cubitermes ugandensis P4 segment gut microbial communities from Kakamega Forest, Kenya - Cu122 P4 (SPAdes) (version 2) | ecosystem: Host-associated > Arthropoda: Insects > Digestive system...
TGGGTCGAGCGTCGATTTTTGCAGCTTTGCCATTTTCATGGAAACCGGCGGCATCTCGGTCAAATGCGAATTGCAGCAGACTTCCCGACCGCAATCGCCGTAATCCGCCAACAGTTTCGTTTCGTCCGGTCCGTCTTGAGGTTCTGGCAAATTTTCCGGCGAAGTGGCGTCATTTTTTGCTTCCCGGACACTCGCTGGGCAAGCGCACCAATGGATAGAAGGAATCTCGACGTAAAAAACGACAATTTCCTTATCGACCAATTCAGCGAACCCCTGAATACGTCGTTCGTGGAACGGATACAATTTGTTCACATCCACTCCACGGTCGCCGGGGGTTTCGCGGTGAAATCATAAGCAACACAGTCGATCTGCGGGAAATCGCGGACAATCTCGGCGACCAGTTCCCGAAGTTCGCCGGCGGTGAACTCTTCGCCGACTTTTGCCGGACGACCGACCATGAAATCGCTTGTTACGATTGCCCGAATCACAATCGAAAACGGCTTTTCGTCGCTTCCCGTCGGCAAAAGCACCGCAAACGCCTGGGCAATTTTTCGGTTCCTCGCAAAGAAACGACTCACTCTGGCATCCACCTGCCGTAAAAGTTCGGTATTTTCCTGCGAAATTGTCGTCGGGGTACAAACGTATTCCTTCCCTCTCCCATTGAGCCGGTAAACGATCCGATTGATGAAATCCAGCGTGTTCGGAATTTTGGCGGCAAGGTCCGCTACAACGTCCCAATCCACCTCGCAGTCGGTCCCTTCGACGACGGCGAAATTTCGGTAACTCCGCTCGCCGTTGTGAACGCCGACCGTTTTGATCGGGATCACTGTGCCTCGCAATCCCGGTGCGAGCTGCGTTAAAAGCGTCTGGAATTCGGCATGTTGTCGTTCGGTCACGGTTTCGGTGCCGTCGAAGCCCATAAGTCTGACACACAAGCCTGGACCGGGAAACGGTTGCCGATAGGCGATTTCCTCCGGCAGACCAAGCCGCAAAGCGACCTGCCGCACTTCGTCCTTGTACCACGCCTTGTTCGTTTCCACCACCAAGCCGCGATTCCGGGCTTCGCGGACGAGATCAACGTCGTTGTGGTGCGTTTTAATCCGGTTTTTGCCGGAATTTTTGCCCTGCGTGTAGTCGGGATTGGCACTTTCGATCAGGTCCGGCTTGATTGTTCCTTGTGCCCAGTAGGTTTTGATAAAGTCAAGTCCCATTTCCTCGACGATTTGCTGGAGGAGCTTGATGAAAAGCGTTCCGATCACGAATCGGCGTTTCTCCGGATCGTTGAGCGTTGTGAGCGGCCCAACCGGTCCGTCCGGTGTGTCAAGAATTGTGTTAAAAAAGAAATCCTGGGCGTTCATCCGTTTGAGGTGAACGAGTCCCATTTTTTCCAGGGCGTCGCAGATTTCATCGCTTTCGTGCAGTCGCATGAAACCGTGATCGACGTGAACGGCGTAAATCCGGTCCGCCGGGAGTGCCTTCAGAAGCAGAGCCGCACTCACCGCCGAATCGACGCCGCCGCTGACGAGCACGAGAATTTTTTCGTTACCGACCTGCTGCCGGATGTCCTGGACGGCGGAATCAATTTGTAAATCTAATGTATTCATAGGTCAAGAGAAAAGTAAGAACAAAGTGAACGTTCCAATTGTACTTGGAATCCCAAGAGGTTCAATTGCCCCAAGTACGAACGCAGGAGGATTGCAAAGTCCCTGGGAACGCAGGCTTCCAGCCTGCGCGAAGGTTGCGGAATGGAGTCTCCGCCCTGCACAGGTAGGATGCCTACGAACTCACTGGCAGGCTGGAAGCCTGCGTTCCCAGGAAAAAAAGCGACTTTGCAATCCTCCTGAGTACGAACGGTTCCATGTCGACAGAAAGCAGAACGGGCGAAATCCCCCATTTTTGATCTTGCCCAAAAACCGCATTTCTGCTACAGTGCCGTTCCATCATTCTCCGATTCCCGATCCCCACCCCCGATATAACATGTTACGCAAAACTCTTTTCGTCACGCTCATCTGTTTCGGCTTCTGGTGTTGCCCGGCGTTGGCTGCCGAGAAACAAATTCTCCCCATCGAATATTGGAGCATTTACAATAACGATAATTTCAACAACCTTGCCGGAAATTACTATAATTGCGGTCAAAACCAAAGTGAAGAGGAACGGGAAAAGTACACGGCTTCTCTCATTTTCCCGAACGCGGTTGATTCCGGTTCAACGTGGTACGGCATGACATTGACCGACGGAGCGGAAATCTGGGGAATCGTCGCTCTGCCGCTCAAGAATAAGGATTATGACTTGGAATCGTTCGACGCATTGCTCTTACGGGCTGCGTTATGCAAACACCCGATTATTCACTCCGTTTTCGAAGATGGCAACATTCGATGGTATAAACAAGATAATTACCTCGCTCTTGTCTCTGCGACAATACCGGAAGAAATAGAGGACCGTATGGATTCTCCTCCAAAATTGTATTGGAATCGTTTGCGCTGGAAAGCCCCGATTGCCTACATGACGGAACGTCCCGACCGAATCTTGTTGCCGGAACTTCCGCCGGAAGAGGAAAACGAGCCGCCGTTCGTGAAACGCACCCGGGCATTACGAAAAAAACACGATGGAAAACTCTTTCAGGAAGAATCCACGTTTCTCGGTCTCCGATGGGACGCAGACGACGAGTCCTGGGAATTCCTCTGGGAAACGACCGCCGTCGAAGGTACAGAGGACGCGAAAGAGCGGGAACGCTTGGTTTCCTTTACGGAACCGTTCCAAGTTGGCGGCTTTTGCAACAGCGAAACAGGAATTAACGCCAGTTGGCGGATCGTGCCCGACATATTGTTCTCCGGTAACACCAATCTTATCTTTAGCGGAGGAATAACACTACTTACGCCGGAAGAAAAGGAACTTAAGGAACTTGAAGACACCAAAAGCTATAATTTTTGCTTGGGGTGGAAGCATTGGGAGTGTGGCTTGACCCAAAAAAAATACGTCTCCGATGGTTCTCTTTACTGCTTTTGTTTTGACCAACCGGAAGGGATTGAATTGAGGGAAGGAATCGCAACACCGGAAATACTGGACCCTCTCAACCGCACCTTTGCCGAACAATTTCTTGAACTACTTACCGGTTTACGCTCTTCGGCAATGTCTACCGGGGGCGACAAGCCGATAGACCTTGCCGCTCAACTTGATGATGGGGGAATTTACCTCGCTCTCGCCTTTCCGTCCGGTTTGAAACCGGTCGAGTGGAATTCGTTTCAAAAAACGGTTGACGTTCTTTCGAAAATGTGGTCGTTGCCTTATTTGAACGATGATGGCAAACTCATTACCGATGAAAACTGGCAGATTTCTTTCCAATTCTCCGAGCCGGAAATTTGCGAAGGAGTTTCCTATCGAAAGTTTGAGATGATTATGAACGAGCAAAACGGTTCCGAAAAAAGCAAGGTACTGCTTTTCGGCGTATTCGGGATCGGCGAGGATTTTTTCTGTCTGGCAGTTCCGAACCCTTCGAAATGGCTGTGCGATTGGGGTTTTAGTTTTGAAGTTGAAAAGATAGAGGATTTAGTAACAGAAAAAGAACTTTTAAGCGAGTTTTATTCAGCACAGCTCAAGCAAAAGGTCCAGGATTCACGGCGTCTGCGGGAAGAAGGGATGCCGACACCAACCTCGCTGGTTCGGGGCAATGCCGATGGTATGCGATTCCGCCTGGAAAACGAGACCGTTGGACGCACAACGACGTATCGCCTGAAAATCTACGATGAGAATTCGTTCGGTAACGTTTACCTCTTTGCCCGACAACTTGGCACGGATTTGTACTCGTTGGTGCCGTTTTAAGAGAACTGCATTGTTTAAAATAGATCGAAATTTAGGCCCCCCCTGGGAACGCAGGCATCTTGCCTGCCCCCGGGTTCGCAGGCTTCCAGCCTGCCTCGCGCTGGCAAGATGCCTGCGTTCCCAGGAACTTTGCAGTTTTCTTGGGTGCCGTTTTAAGAATTCCCTTGCCTACGCGGCGGTCTCTGATACAATCATGGAATGGGGTTGGGGGGTACGCGCAAAATATCTTGTACAAATGGGCGGGCTGGGCAAAATGGGTAGCTGCTTGACAAAGCTCGAACGCAGGAAAATGCAATCAGAGCCGCGCACGCAGTAAGCGGTTTTCACGTTTACACCGGGGTTACCGCTTACTGCGTGCGCGGCTCTGATTAATGCATGACCCATTGCCCACCCAGAAAATTTGCACGCACCCACGATTAGCAACGGCAAGATTTCCTCTTGCGTTTTGGGGCGAAATTTTCTACACTTCGCCCTATGCTTAATCTTGAAGAACAAATTTCCACGATCATGCCGGTTCGGCTCGTCGGAAGCGTTGTCGAAACGCTCGGCCAGACGATTTCCGCAATCGGCTTTCCCGCCCCGGTTGGGGCGATTGCGCAAATTGAACGTCAGGGGGCCGCTCCGCTTTACGCCGAAGTGATCGGCTTCAAGGACCAACAAACGCTTCTTTATCCGTACAGTGATCTTTCCGGAATCCGGCGGGGAAACCGTGTTTCCCTCACGAAAACGTTCCCTTGGCTCCGCGTCGGTGAAAATATGCTCGGAAGGGTCTTCAATCCGGAAGGACGTGCAGTTGACGGTAAACCGCAACCGGTGTTGAATGACCGCATCAATTTCAACAACAAACCGCCGGACCCGTGTAGCCGTCCACGGATTAAAACGATTCTTTCGACCGGCGTTCGTGCCATCGACGGGCTGTTCACCTGTGGCCGTGGACAGCGGATCGGGATTTTTGCCGGGTCAGGCGTCGGAAAAAGCGTAACGCTCGGCATGATGGCCCGATATACCAACGCCGACGTGATCGTTCTCGGACTGATCGGCGAACGCGGCCGGGAACTGAACGACTTTATCGAACGCGACCTCGGTGAAGAAGGCTTGCGAAAGAGCGTCGTGGTCGTCGCAACGTCAAACGAACCGGCGCTCATGCGGGTTCGGACACCGTACACGACGATGGCGATTGCCGAGTATTTTCGGGATCAGGGGAAAGACGTTTTGGTGCTCATGGACTCGCTAACCCGGTTTGCGATGGCGCAGCGGGAAATCGGACTCGCCGCCGGAGAACCGCCGACGACGCGCGGATATCCGCCGTCGGTGTTCGGAATGCTGCCGCAATTGGTCGAGCGGGCCGGTCGTTCCACATTGGGAAGCATTACGGCGTTTTTCACGGTACTCGTCGAAGGGGACGACACGAACGACATTATCGGCGACACGGTTCGCGGACTTCTGGACGGACACCTTTGGCTGTCCCGGAAACTGAGCACACGGGGACATTATCCGGCGATTGACCCGATTGAAAGCATCAGCCGACTCATGCCGGACATTTGCGATCCGGAACATTTGAAGGCGGCGCATACGCTTCGGCGGCTTGTCAGTGTTTATTTGGACAACGAAGACCTGATTTCCATTGGTGCGTATCGGGCGGGAAGTAGCGAAGAAATCGACCATGCGATTCGAATGAAGCCGCTGATCGACCAGTATTTGCAGCAGTCGGTTGCCGAACCGGCGGTGCTTGCGGACTCCATCGAACGCATCAAAAACCTCGCGTTCCCGAAAAGTTAGCGAAAAAAAGAGCCGAAGTCCGTGTCGCCGCGGTGCAGCCAGACCGCTGACAAATCCTGCTGGGGCGTATCGTCTACACCCCCATTTTCAAATTCTGTCGGTAAAATTCACGGGTCTATTGTCGACACGGGAAAATCTTGTATAAAAGAACGCTTATAAATTTGTAAAGGATAATGAGAGATTCTCGTTATTTCACCCAAAAGTATGCTAGAATTTAGTTCCCACCCTTAACGAAAAACAAGGATTATAAGAAATGGCGAAGTACCCAATCGAATCGATTCGAAACATTGCACTCTGCGGACACGGCGGTTCCGGTAAAACAACTCTGGCCGACACGATACTCAATGATCTCGGCTTGGTCAAACGTCCGGCGAGCGTCGATGAGGGAACCAGTATTTGTGATTTTGACGAAGAGGAAAAAGCCCATAAGTACACGATTGAAGCAAGCGTCATCCATTTTGACCGCAACGGAGTCCATTTCAACGTTGTCGATACGCCCGGTTATCCCGATTTTATCGGTCAAACCATCGGAGCACTCTGGGGTGTCGATTCCGCCGCAATTGTAATCAATGCCCAATCCGGGATCGAAGTAAATACCCGCCGCGTCTTCGCCGAAGCCAAAAAAGCCGGGCTTGGGCGAATCATCGTCCTCAACAAGATGGACGGCGACAATATCGATTTTGCAAAGCTGCTTGACGCAATCAAAGACGTTTTCGGGGCCGAGTGCGTTCCGCTTAACGTTCCCATTGGGCACGGACACAACTTCAAGGGGGTCGCCAGCACGCTCAATCCGCCGGCTGATACGACGGGAGCGTTGATTGATCCGAAGGAAATCCATGAAGGTTTAATCGAAACAATTGTAACGGTCGATGAAGCGGCGATGGAAAAATACCTCGAAGGAACGCCGCCGACCAACGAAGAACTGCAAGGTTTGATGAGCCGTGCGATTCTCGACGGAACGCTGATTCCCATCGTGTGCGTTTCCGGCAAAACGAAGGTCGGGCTTCACGAAATGCTTGACGCCCTCGCTCTTTGCGGACTTGCCCCAAACGCAATCAAACGAAAAGCGGCAAACGCTGCCGGGGAAGAGGTCGAAATCAAATCCGACCCCGCTGGTCCCGTCATTGCACAGGTTTTCAAAACGCGCATCGACCCGTTCGTGCAAAAATTGAGCTTTATCCGCGTTTTCAACGGGACGCTCAAAAACGGGGTGCAGGTTCCGGCCAGCACCTCACGACGCGGTATTAAAATTGCGCAACTTTTCGAGATGCAGGCAAACGAAACCTTGCCGGTGGACGAGGCGACGCCGGGAATGATCGTTGCCGTTGCGAAACTGGAAGAACTCGAAACGTGTACGACAATTGGCGAATTTGCGATGGACCGTTTTCCGTTTCCGACGCCGATGGTCGGTTTGGCGGCCTCTCCGAAGAGTCGCGGGGACGAAGCGAAATTGTCCGGTGCCTTGGCAAAAGTGACGCAGGAAGACCCCTCGTTCCTTTGCGAACGAAACGATCAAACGAAACAGCTCGTGATTACCGGGATGAGCGAGCTTCATTTGACCGTGATTCGGGAACGGCTCAAACGGCGGGATAAAGTCGAACTTGACACGAAAGAGCCGAAAATCGCCTACCGGGAAACGATCCAGGCTCCGCGAACCGAAGGGATGTACCGCCACAAAAAACAATCCGGTGGTGCCGGTCAGTTCGGGGAAGTTCATATTCGCATGTATCCGTTCCCGAAAGGAACCGATCCGGAAACGTTTTCGAGCAACAAGGAGATGTTCCCGTCCATGAAGGATTTTCATTACGACGCAACCAACAACTTTTTGTGGATCGACGCAATCGTCGGCGGCGTGATTCCGTCCAACTTTTTCCCGGCGATTGAAAAGGGGTTCAAAGAGCGGATGGGACGCGGCGTTATTGCCGGGTACCAGGTTCAGGATGTTTGCGTCGAGCTGTTTCACGGAAAGTATCACGACGTTGACTCGAACGAACATGCGTTCCGGACGGCGGGTTCGATGGCGTTTAAGACCGTGTTTAGCCAGGCAAGGCCGGCTTTGCTGGAGCCAATTGTGAAGATGAGCGTAACGGTGCCGATGGCGAACGTCGGCGATGTCAACAGCGACCTTTCAACGCGACGGGGACGACCGCTCGGCATGGAGTCGGCGGGGGGCGGTATGCACACGATTCTGGCGGAGGTGCCGCTGGCGGAAGTGATGACTTACAGCCGGACGCTGGCAAGCATGACCGGCGGGCAGGGAAGTTACGGGATCGAGTTTTCGCATTACGATATTGTTCCAGGCAACGTCCAACAACAGATCATCGCGTCGGCGGAACTGGAAGAAGAGGAAGAATAAGTTAATGATTAATGATTAGTGATTAGTGATTAGTGTTTGCTAATCACTAACCACTAATCGCTAACCACTGATCACTAATCATGATTTGGATTCTCGTCGGATACATGTGGTTGGTTCTGCATCGACCGTTTGAAATATGGCCGATTTTTGAGTCGGTTCGCTTGTTGCGTTTTTACATGATTTTCACGCTGATCGCCTGGTTCTTGATCTCGGCGAAAACATGGACGAGTAATCGTAACAATGCCGCGTTATTTTTCGTGGCGTTTTCGGTTTTCGTTTCGACGCTTCTGAGCCCGTATGCCGGTCTGGGAGATAACCAGACAACGGAAAGCTGGTTCAAGGTATTCGTGTTCTTCCTATTGATTATGACAAGCGTCAAAACGGAAAAAGACCTGAAAATTCTTGTAACGGCATTCGCGGTCTGTTTCACGCTGTATATGCTTCATTCCTATCGAAGATATCTCAGTGGTGGTGGCGCGTACAGTATGGGGACTTGGCGAATGACCGCGGTGAATTCCTCAAGGGGCAGGTTTGGAGGTCCCAATGAGTTTGGGAACGCCATCAACTATGCCATGTGCCTTCTGTTGCCGCTAATGGCTCTTGCGAAAGAGATGAAGAGCAAGATACAGAAACGTCTGATCTATTTGTTTTTTATCGGATCGTTCGGACTTTCGATTATTTGCATCCAATTGACCGGTTCACGTGCGTCCTTTGCCGGATTGGGGATATCACTGTTCGGGCTTGCCATGCTCTCCAAGCATCGAATCCGGCTGCTTTTAGCTTTTGCGATTGCCTGCCCGTTAATATGGTTTTCACTCACCGACAATCTGCAAAACCGTTTCCGTACTCTTTGGGACCCGAGTGCGGGACCGGCAAACGCACAGGCGTCCGCGGAAGGACGGAAAGAGTTTTTTTGGATCGGCTTGGAAATTTGGAAGCAATATCCGGTGTTCGGAGTCGGCCCCAATGGGTTTCAACAAGCTTCCGGGACCGATATGCAACCACATGGTCTCATTCCACAGGTGCTTAGCGAGCTTGGAACTTTAGGGGCCATTGCTTATTTGACTCTGGTGGGAGCAATTCTCTCCAATCATCTTAAAGCCCACTTGCTTTATAAAAAAATGAAAGTTCTTAAAAGAGAGGGGGAGGTATTATATCTCTACCGTATTTCCTTCGGTGTTACTTGGGCCGTTTTTTTACTGTTTTTTCTTGGTTTTGGCTGTCATAACGCTTTTTGGTACACGTGGGTTTGGTACGGTGCGTTTCAGGCAATTGCCGTGGAATTTCTCAGACAAAAAGTCAACGTAGCGTTTTCCACTCATCAACCTTTTTTTACGCAGTACCAAGTGCAAACCACCCGACAATTTTGAAATAAGTTTTCCACGTCTCACCGATGTTATTTAACTCTTTCGTTTTTCCGGCCTTTTTCCTGATTGTCTGGGGATTGTACCTCTGTTTGAAGCATCGGGCTCAGAACGTCATGCTCCTGTTTGCGAGCTACTTTTTCTACGGCTGGTGGGATTGGCGGTTTCTTTCCCTACTGTTCATTTCAACGATCACCGACTTTTGGGTCGCCAAGTGGATGGAAAAATGCGGGCCGAACCGACCGGGAAGGAAAAAGACCCTGTTGATTCTCAGTATGGCGACCAGTCTCGGAATACTGGGATTCTTCAAATACTTCAACTTCTTTGCCGAATCGTTCGAACGAATCCTCGCACCGCTTGGATTTCATCCGGATTTCGCAACCTTGAATATCCTGTTGCCGGTTGGAATCAGTTTTTACACGTTCCAGACAATGGCGTACACCATCGATGTCTATCGCGGTAAGGATAAAGTCTGTAAGGATTTCATTGACTTCGCTCTCTACGTCGCGTATTTTCCGGCACTTGTCGCCGGTCCCATCGAACGGTCCACCAACTTGATCCCGCAAATTCAGAAGCGGCGGACCTTAACTCCGGCCCTGGTTCAAAGTGCGGTTCAACTGATGTTTTGGGGATACTTCAAAAAGGTATTCATCGCCGACGGCGTCGCGCCTTTCGCCAATGAATGTTTTACCGATCCGACGGCTTATGGCGGACGAACATTATTGATCGGTGCCTATTTGTTTGCGTTCCAGATTTACGGCGATTTTTCCGGGTACACCGACATTGCACGTGGAATCAGCCGTTTGTTCGGTATCGAACTTTGCATCAATTTCCGGCAGCCGTATTTTGCGGCCAGTATTACGGAATTTTGGCGGCGTTGGCATATTTCGCTTTCGACCTGGTTACGGGATTATCTGTACATTTCACTCGGCGGCAACCGTAAGGGAGCGACACGTACGAAAATCAACAATATGACGACCATGCTACTTGGCGGATTATGGCACGGTGCCGCCTGGACCTTTGTTTTTTGGGGCGGTTTGCACGGTTTGTACCTGGCCGTTCATAAAACGATGCTTGGCGACAAGAAAGTGCAGGAGGTTCCCGCTCCACAAACTTTTTTTCAATACATTTACCGATTCTTCGCTATTGCGGTCACGTTTCACCTGGTTGTGTTTGCCTGGATATTTTTCCGCGCTTCGACGTTTTCCGCCGCCATCGCTTATGTCTGCGGTATTCCCCATTTTCACGGGGCAAGGGTAAGCGGCATTGAAGCGACATTCCTGTTTTACGGCCTCGCGCTGCTGTTGCTTGACGGTTTCTGTGAATATCAGAAATCGGAAGTTCCGTTTGTCGGAAATCGGTTCCCGGTATTACAAGGTTTGGTTTATGGTGCCGCCTTGTTTTTGATGGTTTTCGTCGGTGGGAATGTCGCACAACCCTTTATTTATTTCCAGTTCTAAACAACATGAATGATAAAAACCAAGGTTCAAAGAACGCACTTTTTGATTGTTCAATGATGGCTGGTATCGGCTTGCCGACCAAAAAATTTTGGTTTGGGATGGTAAGCTTTGTCGTTTTTGTCTTATGTTATCTTGCCACATTTCAGGTTAATGTCATGGAGGTGGGGGACACCATACCGGCTTTCCACCAACGGATGAAAGGGGCCCCTGCCTATTGGCCGGAAGTGATCGTGGGAGGATCTTCGCTTAATGGCATGGCAATCCATACCGGTGTTTTGGAAGAAAAGGTGGCGGCTCCTTGCGTTAAAATTGCCACTAATGCCGGCTCGCTTTCCGAATGTCTCGCCATCCTGCAAAAGTACGAAACCGCATGCCAAAAATTAAAGATGATTGTTGTGGATTTTAATAGGGTTGGAAATGATGCCACCTCTGAAAATTGGAGACTGAATCATCAAAAAAGGATGCAATTATTGTCGATCCCTTCTACGTTTCTGGAAAGATGTTTCGTTATTCTTAACGGAAATCCCAATCTGTTTCGAAGACCTTTTTATGAGTTTTATAAACTGTACATTCCTCCCCCTTTCAAACCCGATCCTTTTGAATCCAACTGGCATAATAAACGGTATGCGGAGGCCAAGGCTCCTGAACGTGAGCAACTCAAGGAGCATCGGCGAAGAATTCAAGAGGATGGCGAAGGTCCCATTGATTGGAATTGCCCGATGTTCGGCGGTTTGAACGTACAGATGCAACCGATTCCCCACGAAACGGTGGAGATGTTTCTGGAATTTTGCAAGGCACGTGAAATTTTCGTCGTTTTCAATCTGCCGCCGACTTGGCGAGGGGCGGAATGGAAACTGTGTGAAGAATACGAAGCCTACCTTGATACGTTGAATGCTCTTCCGTACTGTATGGTAATCCGCACCCCCAATTTCGACTCGATTGATCCTGAAAGTGAGGATGAATCCTGTTTTTTCGACCGATGGCACATGACGGAATACGGCGCAACCCTTTATACAAACTGGTTGGCGGACCAAATCCGGTCACGGCACTCCGCTGATAACTAATTACTCAAAGTGGAAACGGATTGGTTATGAAACTGGAAAAAGGAATCGGAAATAGGAAGTAGGAATACGTGACACTAACCACTAACCACTAACCACTAATCCGTCATGAACCGATCTTTTTGGATTGATTTGATTCGTGTTGTCGGTGCATTATTCGTCGTTGCGATCCATGTGAGTGGACGGATTGCCGGTGGATATGCGGTTGAAGAGTCTGCCGTCTCGCTGGGATTGGCGGGACTGGTTTCTCGGTGTTTTTGCTCTGCGTGTAGCAAAGTTGCCGTTTCGCTGTTTGTTATGGTCAGCGGTGCTCTCTTACTCGGACGGAGCGACACGTTGGGCGAGTTTTATCAAAAACGTTTCGGAAAAATTTTGTTGCCGTTTTTTGCGTGGAATTGTATTTTTATAGCGAGCCTCTGGATCGCCGGACAAAGCCTGAAAGACGGAACTCCGATTACGCTGACCAGTTCCATTGGAGCAATCTTTTCCGGAGGGGTGAGTGGGCATTTTTGGTTTATGTACATGCTTATATCGCTGTACCTGGTCGCTCCGTTTCTTTCCGTTTTCGTCCGCAATGCCCCGAAAAACATGTTGACCGGCTTTTTGGCCCTCTGGTTTGTTGCCATTGTCATTTTCCCCCTCTTCCATAATGTCGTCAAAGAAACGTTGGGAATCGCGGAAATCTCTAAAGACTTTCGTTTTGAACTCGTTTCCCTTTGGGTTGGATTCTTTGTTGCCGGTTACGTTCTCAAAGATGTTCTGATTTCAAAACGTTGGGCACTGATCGCCCTTGTCGCCTGGTGTTGTTTTTCCATCGCGGGACCGGTCAGTGGTTATCTAAAAAATGCTTACCCCGATTCTTCGCTGTCATCTCTTCTCGTCTTCACCGGAAAGTACGTTTTGCCCGTCGCTGCGTGTCAAGTTACCCTTACCGTGATTGCTTTTCTCGCTTTACGGTCGCTTGGCGATCTGCCTTCGCTTGCCTCTTCACGATTTGGCAAGATGGTCATTTTCACCGCTCCCTTAACTTTTGGCATTTACCTTTCTCATCATCTTCTCTTAACGCCGGTGATGAAAAAACTGAATTTGGGAGGCTGCAATTCGTGGATTATCGTGTCATGTGCCATTCCTACCCTGACAATCTTTTTCTATTTTGCCACTGCGGCAGGCATCTACGTGCTTCGCCGAAGCCGATACTTGAAATTCCTTGTTCCGTAGAAGACAGTTCAAAATTCGTCGACGTAAACAACTTACTGATAACCAACATCAATCCCATGACTTCCAATCCGACTTTAGAGGAAATTCGCAAGGACTGCTTTGTGCTTGATTCCGAGGATTTTCAAATTCCTGAAAATGTCAGGCTGATTTCGCCCGAAAACTTCAGTACCATCGCATCCATACCGGAGATTTCCGTCGAATATATTCCGCCGGGCAGACTGGCGACTTGTTTCAAACGAATTCCTTTCTTGTATTACCTGCTTTGGTCTTTGCGACTCCTCTTCGCCGCCGATAAAAATACGGTGATTATCGTCATCGGTTCCGGCGGCTTTTTTCTGCCTCTTGGTTTTTTGAATCGTTTGGCGTTTTTCTGCCGCCGAACGATATTACTCTGGGGACTATTTGTCGAGTACCGACTTGGACGAGAGAGGAGGCTTTGGTTTTTTCCGTTTGTCAAGTTCAAAATGGAATGGAAAGAAGCCATCGCCAGATTTGTCATGCAAGGTTACTCACAGATTCTTGTGTGGTCGCGGAAGGAAGTGACCGGGCTTGCGAAATACTATAAGCTACCGGAATCCTTGTTTCTGTTTTTTCGATATAAGGCGAATCATTCCAAAAGGCCAACTTATGACATACCACTGAATAACTTCGTTTTTTCGGGCGGCAATGGAAAACGGGACTACAAAACTTTGGTCGAAGCGGTTCGGGGAACCGACGTGCCGCTCATCATTAGCGCAACCAAACCACAGTTTCGCCAGGAAATCGAGTTTGCCCCCAACGTGATCATGCTTGGTGCTCCCGAACCGGCTTTCGGCCAATTACAAGCGGCCTGCCGTTTCGCCGTCGTTGCAATGATGGATTCGAGCGTGCCCGGCATCAAAGGCGGCGGGGAAGCGAACCTTTGTAATCCCGGCTGGCACGGCAAACCGGTGATCGCCCTCGATAATATGTCCGCCGAAGATTATATTGTGGAAGGCGTTACCGGGTTCATTGTGCCATGCGGCGATGTGGAATTGCTCCGAAAGCGGATTCTCCAGCTCTGGAACGATCCGGAGTTGTGCCGACAAATGGGGGAAAACGCAAGAAAGCATGTGGAGAAACATTTTACGCATTTCCTCTTTATTCGGCGGACATTGCGTTTGGCGTTTATTCTTGGCCAGCAGAAAATCCGATAACAACCGGAATGACGAGTTTAAACTTCTCTTGTGTGCTTCGGAATTTTTGTCACGCCCTTTCACTTTCAATCGCTTCCATGTCATTTTACCAACAATTCGTCAAGCATTTCCTGCATCCTCTGGACCTGTATCGTTCCAGAGGTTATGCGCAAATCGGTTACTTGCGTGAATTCGAAAAATCCCAATTTTACGCCCAGGAACAACTCAAGGAAATTGCATGGGATCGCTTGGTCCGCATTTTGGAACACGCCTACCAAAAGATTCCGTATTATCGAAGTTCGATGGATCAAGCGGGAGTGCATCCGGGCGACATCAAATCCGAATCGGATTTGCTTGCCATCCCGCTTTTGGAAAAAACGGCGGTTCAAAAGAACCTTGATTCTTTGGTGAACCCTGATTTTCCGAAACATCTTATGTCCATCAATCAAACCGGCGGTTCAACGGGAACGCCCGTCAAATTCTACGTCGACAAGGATTGTTATTGTTCGAGAAGTGCCGCCACGGTAAGACATGATCGCTGGGCGGGATACGACATCGGCTTTCCGAAGGGAGTTGTCTGGGCACGCGAATTTCCGGCTCCGACGTCGCTCAAGTCGCAAGTGCGTTCCTTTTTTTTCCCGAGGTCGCTCTTTTACAATACGGGAACGATTTCGGATGATTCCGTTTTTCGCTATAACGAACAGTTGAAGCGGTTTCGTCCGCCGGTCATTGTCGCCTACGCAAGTGCAATGGGACTCCTTGCTTCCGTCCTTAAAAAGCATGGTGTCAAAGCGTATCAACCGAAGGGAATTATCACCTCTTCGGAAACGCTTGAACCGGAAAACCGACTCCTGATCGAAGAAGTGTTCGGTTGCAAGGTTTTCAACCGGCTCGGTTGCAGTGAATTTTCCGTGATCGCTTCCGAATGTGAAAGACATGACGGTTTGCATATCATGCAGGAGGGACTCTACATTGAAATCGTAAAACAGGGGAAACACGCCGCTCCCGGCGAACTCGGCGAACTTGTGATTACCGATCTGCGTAATGTAGCGATGCCGCTTATTCGGTACAGAATCAAGGATACTGCCACCTGGATGACCGGAACGTGTTCCTGCGGTCGGGGACTTGCCCGCATCACGAACATTGCGGGGCGTGTCGCCGGCTTTCTCGTGGCCGCAGACGGTTCTCTCTGCTCGGGCATCGTTTTTGCAACAACGGTAATTGCACACAGACCGTCGCTGAAACAAGTTCAAATCCTGCAAACGGAAAGAGGAAGAATCACTTTCAAGATTGCCTGTGGGTCGGAAGAGAACTTGACGGAAGAGGATCGAAATTACCTGAGAGAACACACCTCTCTTAACCTCGGCAAAGAAATGGCGATTGATTATGAATTCGTCGATCACATTCCGCACGAACCTTCCGGTAAATATCTTTTATCAAAATCAACGATTACCGGCGGTTTCATCTAATTGCCCGACAGTTTTCCAATACCTCGACGACCGCTTGCATGTCTTGCGGAATCGGGGCCGTGATTTCAAGCGATTTGCCCGTTCCCGGATGCGTGAACGACAGCCGGTGGGCGTGCAAAGCCTGACGGCGAAGTATAACGGTCCCCTCGGTAGCGTCTTCGGTCAAGGCAATCGGCTTTTTCCCCTGTAATTCCTCGACGGTGATCAACGACCGTCCGCCGTAAAGTCTATCGCAAAGAACCGGAAAACCGGCGTACGTCATGTGAATGCGAATCTGGTGCGTTCGTCCCGTTTGCGGCATGGCCCGGATCGTCGAAAAACCGTGATACCGCTTGATAACTTCGTAAAACGTTTGGGCTTCTTTGGCGTCAGGATCGTCGCGGCGAATCGCCATCTTTTCCCGATATTTCGTATGCAAACCAATCGGCATGTCAATCATGTCCCGATCCAGAACGGGACAACCGATCACGATTGCGAAATACTCCTTTTGAATTCTTTTCTCCTCAAACAGTGCGGCAAGTTTGGCGTGGATGACATCGTTTTTCGCCACAAGGATCGCCCCGGACGTGTCCCGGTCGAGCCGATGAACGATTCCCGGTCGGCTTGGACCGCGAACCGTGCTTAACTTCCCGGCAAAGTGAAACGCAAGTGCTCCGACAAGCGTTCCAGACCAATGGCCCCGCGACGGATGTACCACCATGTCTGGCGGCTTGTTGACGACGAGCAAATCCTCGTCTTCGAAAAGAATATCGAGCGGAATTTCTTCCGGGATCGGTGCTTCTCGCGGTACTTCCGGCGGCTCAAAGGCAACGATTTGTCCCGGTTTGAGTCGAAACGAGGGTTTGCCGTGCGTTTCCTGGGCCGGATCGTCCGCTTCACGAATCAAGACGTACCCATCCACAATTGCGTTACGAACATGCGTTCGGGAATAGTTCGGAAAATGATGGGCCAAAAACAGGTCAAGCCTCCAACCCGATTCCGAAAGTTCGACGGTGAGAAATTCCATGGTTCTACTGAAAACGGAGTCAAATTGTCATATTGCACACGACCACCCCAGACAAATACGCAGGTCGATGACAAGGAACAGGATAAAAATAACAACTGCATTTTGTGAATGGCCGCCGGGAACGTAACGCAATGAAGTGACCGGATTTCCCAGCTGTTTGATCTGGTCACTGCGCTGCGCTCCGTTCCCGGCTGCCATCTCTGTTATTTTTATACTGTTCCCAAGTTCGCGTTTTTCGTGCTTGCCCCCGTCATTACTCTGCGCATCATTTCTGCACAAAAACACCTTGTCAAAAAACGTGTGTCAATATCCAAACGACATGATAGAAAACCGGGGCGGCAAAGCAAAGGGAATCAATTCGGTCCAAAACGCCGCTGTGCCCTTCAATCAGGGTTCCGTAGTCGTCGACGCCGCAGTCCCGCTTGATCGCCGACATGGTTAATCCACCGGCCAGCCCCATCAGGGAAACAAGCATCGACGCAAAACCGGCCTGCCACCAGGCAAGCGGCGTAAACCACCAAAGCGCGGTCCCTAACAAAGTCGTCGTTGCCGTTCCACCGATCACCCCTTCCCAGGTTCGCGTGGAATTGATTGCCGGGGCGATCAGGTGCCGTGAGCGGATTTGTGACCAAAGATAGATGACGATATCGTTCAGTTGCACGATCAAAATGAGAAAAAACAACAGGCGTAAATTGGCGTATTTCGTCTTGGGACGCGGCGAAAGAAGCGGGGTTTGCGTTCCGTCGGCGTTGTTTTGCGTTTCCAGATGAAGATCGCGGACGACTTTGGCCTCCACGCCGCCGGGAAGTGGGGTAACGACCTTGGTCTCATTGGTTTGCGGAAGTTCCATCGTCAACAGGGCCGGCGCGAAGCTGAGACTGTAAACGCATATCAACAGGCCGACCTGGATTTTTGCGATTCGCTCCAAAAAGTGCTTGGCGTCGCCCGACATGGCGATAAACGCCGGAACAATTAAGAAAACGTAGGCCGGGATCAGGATGGAAAAAATCAAATAGCTGTCCAACTGAAACCAGTAATAAAACCAGTCTCTGTCGAGACCGACGAGCAGGAATTGCAACAGCGGCAACCCGAAAATGACGAAAGAAAGCGTATTATTGTCCGCTGGTCGTGTCGGCGTAAGGGTGATGTACTCCTGAAAAGCCCAGAATGAGATCACGATAAATAATAATATCGTAACAAGCGGTCCGAGCAGGAAAGCACCCACCAAAGAACCGAAAAGCAACCACCAGGCACGGACACGGGAATGTAACGTCTCAAGAACGGCGGGATCAATACCGTAATCCGCCTTTCGGCGTAAAATATAGATCGCGGTCGTCGCAAATAAGAGAATCAGTAAGACTCCTCCTAAAAAGCCAATTGTCAGAGAGTCCATTTTTTGGGGGAGTGAACGGAAAGTGGGGGGTGAGGAGTGGGGAGTGATTTTACGTCCCCTGCAATCCTGAAAGTATAGCAATAGTTCAAAAGTGTGGAATAGAGGTTGTTTTATTGGAAAAACAGGGTAAAAATGAGAGGTGTCTTTCCAACACCAATCTTCATCGAAGGAGCACAGATGAACTCACGAGAAAGAGTCATGGCGGTATTTCAGGGACTCGAAACCGACCGGGCTGCCATTATCAACCTGACGTCCGTTTTAACGCTCGACAGTATGAACGCGTTGGGATTAAAATGTCCGGACGTACATCTCGACGCGGAAAAAATGGCGGCAGCGGCGGCGGCAGCCCACGAATTGTGCGGTTTTGACTCCGTGATGCCGAAGTTCAGCATCGTTCACTCGGCAGCGGCGTTAGGGGCCCAAGTTGATTGGAGAAGCGGCGATTCCATGCCGGTCATTCGGAAAAACCCGATCAGCGATCCGGAGCAGTTTATCATGCCTGACGATTTCCTGGACCGCCCGGAAACGAAAGTCCTGTTGGACGCGATCCGGCTGTTGAAAAAACGGTACGGCGATACTGTGGCGATCTGCGGAAAAGTGTTCGGACCCTGGACGACCTCGTACAACATGTGCGGCACCGAAAACTTTCTCATGGGCACGGTACTCGAACCGGAGAAAACGCGGCGTTATCTGGAAGTTTTCACCGCCGTCGGAGTTCGATATGCCGAAGCTCAGTTCGAAGCGGGCGCGGATATGATTCTTTGGTGCGACCACGCAAGCGGCGATATGTGCAGTCCCGCAACCTACGCCAAATTTTTGTTGCCGGTCCATCAGCGTATTTTTCAAACGCTCCTCAAGAAAAGCGGGCCGGTCGTTTTGCACGCTTGCGGCAGGACGTTGGATCGAATCAAGTATTTTGCGGAAGCGGGTTTTGATGCGTTTCACTTCGATTCCCTGAACGACACACGGCAAGCTCTCAAAGAAGCGGGGCCAAAAATGCTCCTGACCGGCGGGTTAAGCAACGAGACTCTGCTCAATGGAACGCCGGAAAAAGTGGAAAAAGAAGTAACGGACCTGTTGGACGCCGGTATAAGGCTGATTTCTCCGGAATGCGCAATCCCGATGAAAACGCCCAACGCCAACCTTTCGGCAATCCGTCGAGCCGTGGAAAAATATAAAGGGTATTCCCGATTCCCGATTCCCGATTCTCTTTCGCTGGCGTTTGCCGATCTTGCGCCGCAAGAACGGGAGCTTCGGATTGAAACGGTGTCACGGCAACAGGCGGCACCGGGTTTATTTACGGTAACTCGCAACGCAAAAATCGTCGGAGCGGTTTATTCGGAGCTTCGCTCGGATAAAACGCTTCTCCTTTGGCCGCCGGGAACGCTTGAGGAAAATACGGAAGTCCGGTCCGCTCTTTACCGACGCATCGACCTTTACGCCGAAGAAACGGGAGCCGATCCGATCATTGCGTTCGTTGAAGACCGTCCTCGTGAAGAACTTGAACAGGCCGGGTTTGAATACGTTTCCAATATTTTGACTCTTATTGCGGATGAAGTTTCGTTTCCGATGGTAGTGGATTCCGAAGGAGATTCCGGACGATTGTCGTTCGTCACGGGACAGAATGACACCATTTTTGAAGACATGACTCCATTGTTCGAACGCACGTTTGAACAGACGAACGATTTTCCGACGCTCGTTGGCGTCACCCCGACCGCCGAGGTGTTACGGTCGTACCAAACCGGTGCCGGATACCGACCGGAACTGTGGTTTTTCGCCCAACATGACACGGAAAACGTCGGTTGTTTGATTCTCGCAGACCACCCGGAATTCGGGCAACTGGAGTTATTGTATCTTGGAATACTCCCGGAACACCGGGGACGAAAATACTCTTACGCTTTTGTGCAACATGCTCAGCGAATTGCCCGGCGTTTGGGCCGTCGCATGGTAACGGTTGCCGTCGATTCTCAAAATCAGGCGGCACTTCGCGTTTATATCCGTTGCGGTTTCAGACAGTGGAGTAAAAAAAGTCTTTTTTTGAAAAAACGCTCTTAGCGGCGGCACTTGCCCCCTGCGCCGTGTACTCAATCGCGTTCCTTTTCGTTTATCGTCTTGATCCCTTGGCACTTGATCGGAGGGATAAGGATTTTAGTCATTGGCTCCTCCCTTCCTCACCTTTCAAATGCTTTTCCAACACACTTTTGACATAATCCGGCAATTGGGTTTGTGCCTGTTCCGCCAAGAATTTTGTTTTCTCGAAAGCCGTCACTTCTTTTCCTTTCCAAGTCAAATTCAATTGTCGGAATAACTGTGTTGCAACATGCGAATACTCGGTGGGATTCGCCCAATAACAGTGTTTGCACAAGTCAATGTCCTTCTCCCCGATTACGTTGGGACAGTGTTCGCACGACCATGATTTCGCACGGTTACAGGAACCACAAAGCAACATGAAAGCGTCTGTTTCACCACCGATCTCGAAAGGAATACAGTGATCCATTTGCAAGTAACGTGCCTCGTACTTCGTCGAACAGATGGCACACCGGGAATCCTGCGATTCGACGAGACTGTTCTTGAGTTTCTTAGAATGGACTTTTCTTCCTCCTGTTTTTCCCGCTTCAACAGATGCCGGGTCTCCAAATCGGTATGCCGCAATGGTACGATTATTCTTTCCGGTAATGTGAAACGTTTCTATGGGGATTCCTTGTTCCCGTACATCTCTGACGGCACGCGGCGGATGATCGTACCCGTAAATCTCCTTTAAATCTTCGGTCGAAATGGAACCGTATTTGAGTAGATGGTCAATAACCGTTTTCGCGCGTTTGGCGGTTACGCTTTTAAGTTTCTCAAGGAACTCTTTGGGGTATTGATTCTCTTTTTTCTTTCCCATTGTTTTTATTGCAATAATAGTCGTTGGCCATATTTACGAGACCGGGATTGCATTGATGTGGCAAGGTTCGGTGAAAGGTACAGCGATTCAACGGTGTCTTCCCTGCGTCCCAACAGCGTTGCCTGGGTCGAACGACCGGCAAATATCTCAAAACGGGTCAAACGATAATTGGTGGGAATCGGTTCACCATAAATCTTGTCCCCGGTTCTTCCGTCATACGAAATAATGAAGCGAATATTTCTGGCGTTCAGTTTTTCAATCGCACGGCAAAATTCGGAATGATCGAAGGGGGGACAATACCTCTGGTCCCGATTCCGGCAAACTCCCTGATACGGCGGATCCATATAAACAAGATCGTTTGGGGTGCATTCATCAAGAACATTCAAATAATCCTTTGAAGTGAGTTGTACTCGCCTTTTGAAAAGAGAGGACGCCGCTAGGAGTCGATTTCGCATTTCTTCCGGTTTTGCTCCTTTGCGTCGATTGTCCGGTGTGTTGTTAAATTCACCGCGGGAGTTGTAACGAATTGCCGCTTTGACGCATCTTGCCAACAGATAGAGAAAATCCGCCGGTTCATGAAGTCGATTGAATCGCTCACGAACCTGGTTGAAATACTCTTTTTCCCGTCCTAACTGATCGTACCAAAGCACACGATACGATTCCGCAAGTTCTTCTGGCATTTCAATAATGGCCGTCCATAAATCCATGAGCGGCTTGTGGGCATCGTTCAACCAAAACCGCCTGGCTCCCTGTCGCGAAGCAACGGCAAGCGAAAGTGCCGCCGACCCGGTAAACGGCTCGACAAGCCGATCAACTTGTTCTGGGAAATATTCCAAAATGCGCGCGGCAATTCCCCGTTTACTTCCTTGATAAGGAATCGGTTGCGGTACTGTCTTGGGAATGCTCATGGTGTAATGGTTGCAGGTGTCCTATATAATCATTTTCATTTTTCTTCACCCCCTTCTCCCCGTTCTCCACTTTCAATACGTATCCGTTCGACACGCCGTTTGGAGGCTTCCAGTACGATGAGTTTGAACCGCTTGTTGTCCTTTTCGAACACAAGCGATTCGTTCACTTCGGGAACGTGTCCCAGGGTCGAAAACATGTAACCGCCGATGGTGTCAAAGTCTTCTTCGTCCGGTAAACCCATACCGAGTCGGTCGTTCAATTCGTCCAGGTGAACCTTTCCGAGGACTTCGTACACCTCCGGTTCGATTTGCCGAATTTCTTCGCCTTCCGAAATCGGATCGCTTTCGTCAACGATTTCGCCGACGATCTCCTCAAGGATGTCCTCCAGCGTAACAAGCCCGGAAACGCCGCCGTATTCGTCCAAAACAATGGCAATGTGGATGTGTCGCGGCGAATTCATTGCCGTGCCGTGAAGCGGAAGATGCGTTGAATTCCGAAACTCCTGGAGCAGTTTGTCCACTGGCTTCGTTTCCGGTACGAAATGAGGCATCCGCAAAAACGACAACCAGGGCGCACGACGCTCAGGGGCTTTGGCGAGTTCCGGGATCAGGTCTTTCACGAACAGAATTCCGATCACGTCGTCGCGATTTTCCTTGTAGACGGGAATCCGGGAATGGGGGATCGTAATGATTTGGGCAAGCATTTCGTCCCAGGACAACTCGGCGGAAATAAACACCGTGTCGGTACGAGGCGTCATAATTTCGGAAACGTTAATGTCTCCCATTCCGATCACGCTTTCGATCATTTCCCGTGCGTCTTCTTCCAAAAGTCCTTCACGGTGTCCCTCCGTAACAATGGTGCGGATTTCCTCTTCGAATTGCTCTTCGTCGCTTGTGCCGGGCTGGTATCCGGCCAAACGCTGAAAAAACAGTTCGAAAAACTGGTGAACCAGTTGGAATGGATACAAAAGTGCCGCCAAAAACTCCCAAAGCGGAAAGGTGTAAAACACAATCGGCGTTGCCCAGAGCTGAGCAACAGCGGACGGAACCCACACAGCGACGAGCATCATCGCAAAAGTTCCTACGAGAACGAAACCGCCGAATTCCAACAGATAGCCGAGGGGGGATTCGACTTCGGGCAAGGGGAGAAGCACGAAAAATCCGCAGACACACGTAACAACCGCCGCGATCACACGGCAGCTTTCCGCCGCAACGGCCATCCGCTCATAACTCCGGAGGATGCGTCTCAGTCGGGACTCTTTTTTCCAGTTCTCGCAGATTTCCTCAAGTTGGTGTCGGGAAAATTCCCGGAAAGAGACCACACTGGTTGAGGCGAAACAGATCAACGCCAGTCCGATCAAGGCGAGGTAAATCATCGTGAAAAAATGCGGAGTAAATAACGCGGAGTACCGACCAAAAGGGAAGAAAGACACAGTATACCGTTTTTTTCCGGGAAATGCAATCAATCCCAGTTTTTGATTTCCTTGCGTCCTTCTTTTTTTTGGGCGTTTTTTTCCTTGTTTTCCAAACGCCGCTTGATCGAACCTTTCGTTCGCTTGGTCGGGATACGCGGCTTCGGGATTTTGCCCGCTTCGAGGATCATGTTGTGGAGTTTTTCCACGCAATCGTCGCGATTTTTCAGTTGGTCCCGGGTTTTCTGACTCGTAATCAAAAGATCGCCGTCCTTGGTGAAATGAGCGGGAAAAAGCGTTTCCAATCGCTCCAGAACTTCAGGAGCAAGAAGTCCGCTCTTTCCGGGATTCCAACGCAGTTGCGCCTTGCTGGAAACCTTGTTGACGTTCTGTCCGCCGGGTCCGGAACTGCGGACAAACGTGAATTCCAATTGGTCCAGAGGAATCTGCATGAATTACGAATTACGAATTACGAATTGTTTCTCATTTCTCATTTCTCATTTTTCAGGTTTAAAACGGCTTGTCTTGCTCTTGCCAAAAATTCGTCCTTTTTTTCTCCTTCTTCCAGCCAAATCGGGGGGCCGAAAACGACGGTGGAGAGCATCGGGACCGGCAACGTTTTTCCCCGGGGGAGTATCCGACTCATGTTTTCGAGGTAAACGGGAATCAGTTCCAAATCGGGCCGTTTTTTCGCCAAGTAGTACAATCCGCTCTTGAATTCGCGGACGGAATCCCCTGATCCGCGACCGCCTTCGGGAAACATGACGACGGAGTAAACGTCCTGCATTTCGTCGACCATCATCTTGATCGGCGTGTTTCTGATCCCGACGTTTTCCCGGTCGATCAGGAGCGCGTTGAAAAGCCGCCTGGCAATGTATCGCCGTATCGGTCCGGCGTCCCAATAATCTTTGGCGGCGACCATTCGCGTTTTGTTTCGGACCTCCGGCGGCAACGAAGCCCAAACCATGAGCGCATCCAGATGGCTCGAATGGTTCGCAAAATAAACACGTTGGCACGTATCCGGCTGGCCATCCTGCCAACGGACCTTTGCCCGACATAAAAAGTACGCGAGCAAGAGCAAAATGTTTTTTACGAGCCAATCAAACACGGCAAAAAACGAGAAGTGAGAAATGAAAGCAGAGCCTTGGCGTGATTTTAATAGACTTGTTCGGTAACGTTAAATTAGCGAATTTAGAGAAATTGGTATTGCGTAATTTGGTCGAATTGTGTTATTTTACCTCCTTTGGTTTTCCCCAACAAGGAGGTGATGATGAAGATAATGAAGG
>Ga0209628_10000471_pt1 | contig 24568 bp, 21 predicted proteins | sample TergutCu122P4_FD_187285 | JGI IMG/M metagenome (GOLD analysis project Ga0209628, IMG submission 187285) | Cubitermes ugandensis P4 segment gut microbial communities from Kakamega Forest, Kenya - Cu122 P4 (SPAdes) (version 2) | ecosystem: Host-associated > Arthropoda: Insects > Digestive system...
CTCTACGACCTCACCGGCAAAAAAGTACATCTACAAACAGTAAATCAACCATTCGCAACGCTCCAAATGAGCGGGTTAGCGTCGGGCGTTTATGTGTTGAAAGTATTTTTGAATCAGGGAGACCCTGTTATTTGGAGGGTGGTGAAGAATTAAAGGACTATATGTATTCCGTGCAAAAGTATCGGAAGAAGTAGTTAAAAAAACACAGAGAAAACAATTTTTTCTCTGTGTTTTTGTTTTTTCTAAAAAAGCCTAAATTTGCAGTAGAATTTATATTGAATGATGAAACGAGGTAAAGAATCAAAACCACATATCGGCATCTTCGGACGCCGTAATAACGGGAAAAGCAGCATCATCAATGTTTTTACCGGACAGGAAACTGCTATTGTTTCCGAGCAGGCAGGAACTACAACTGATCCGGTGAAAAAATCGTTGGAGATTCCGGGCGTTGGCGCATCGGTACTCATTGATACTGCGGGCATTGACGACACAGGGGCATTAGGAAAGAAAAGAGTAGAGAAAAGTCTGAAAACGTTAGAATATATTGACGCTGCCTTGTTGGTCATTGCGAACAACACATTCGGAGAGGCGGAAGAAAATTTGATTTCATCTTTCAAGAAACAGCAAATACCATTTCTCATTGTTCATAACAAATCCGACCTGATGCCTCTTTCCATCCAACTTTCTAAAACAGTCAAAAGTAACTATGATGCCGACATTATCCCATTTTCCGCCGTTTCACCTGATAATCTGTCTCTATTACTTCAACAACTTAAAAATATCATTCCCGAAACAGCATATCGCCGAAAATCGTTGCTGTCGGGCATCATCAAAAGCGAGGACATCATTTTATTGATTACACCTCAAGATAGCGAAGCGCCGGAGGGCAGGCTTATTTTACCGCAGGTACAAGTCATACGCGATATTATTGATAATGGTGCTATTGCCATCGTAGCAAAGGTAAGCGAAGCAGATGCTTTTTTGAAAAAGATGAATCCAAAACCGGCATTAGTAATTACTGACAGTCAGGTATTTCATCAAGTAAAACAGTTTGTTCCCGACGAGATACCGCTAACGGGATTTAGCATTGTGTTGGCAAGTCAGCACGGCACATTTTACGACTATCTGAAAGGAACGCCCAAAATTACCGAACTACAAAATGATGACAGAATACTGATTTTAGAATCGTGTACCCATCATGTAACCTGCGACGACATCGGAAGGCATAAAATCCCCGCTTGGATGCAACAGTTTACAGGGAAAAGATTGGATTTTGACGTCGTAGCAGGAGTTGAAACCATTCCACATCCCATTACCGATTATGCGCTGATTCTTCAATGCGGCGGCTGTGTATTAACAAAAAAACAAATTATGAATCGTCTAAGTCCTGCCGCCGGAAACAATATCCCCGTCAGCAATTACGGCATGGCTATTGCTTTTATGCAGGGAATTTTCGATAGAGCCGTACAACCTTTTATAAAAATGGAATAAACAAAAATCACGCTATGGAACTAACTGTTTTTTCCGATACACGTTACATGCAGGAAGCATTGAAAGAAGCGCGTGAAGCGTTGTCAAAAAACGAAGTCCCGATTGGCGCTGTGATAGTATGCCAAAACCGAATCATCGCCCGTGCGCACAACTTAACCGAACAATTAAACGACGTTACGGTTCACGCCGAAATGCAAGCCTTCACCGCCGCTTCCAACTTCTTAGGCGGAAAATATTTAAAAGAATGTACTTTGTATGTAACCCTCGAACCTTGTGTGATGTGCGCCGGAGCCTCTTACTGGACGCAGATAGAACGTATCGTATATGGCGCATCCGACCCGAAAAGAGGATTTTCTACTGTATCTTCATCTATATTACATCCGAAAACAACCATACAAGGCGGATTACTTGCAGAGGAATGTGCCGCACTGCTGAGTGCGTTTTTTAAGAAGAAAAGGTGAGGTTTTTTATTAACAAGTCATTAAATATAAACTTCCAATAATTTTACTACCGGAGTAGGCATTATAATTAATTCTGTAATAATGTTCGGAATTAAAAGAACTTCTCCGATATGCACTGATGTGATTTCATTGTCGTAACTAACAGAAAAAGAACCTTCTACGCAAAGATAAGCTACAAAAGAATCTATTTCGGAGAAATTTTTCCTCAACGGCGATTTGGCGTGTAAAATATTGGTGGTAAAATAGGGCGTTTGAATAATATTCGATGTTTTGTTTTCTTCAGCAGAATAATGTGTTTTATAATCTTTTTGTACTTGAAAGTCAATAGCATCCAAAGATTCTGCTATATGTAACGGTCGTTGTTTTCCTTCATCATCGGTACGATTCCAATCGTGAATGCGATATGTAGTGTCTGAGGATTGTTGAATTTCAGCCAACAAAATACCTTTTCCGATAGAATGAATCCGCCCTGCCGGCATGAAAATAACATCGTCCGAAGTTACTCGTTCATAGTTCAAAACTGTTTCTAAACGGTTTTGTATCAATAACTTTTTAAATGACTCTTTATTAATCGTTTTGTTAAATCCGGCAATCAGTTTCGATTCTTTTTCGGCTTGCATGATGTACCACATTTCGGTTTTCCCCCTGTCCAATCCGCGCTTTTGTGCCAAATCATCATTCGGATGAACTTGAACAGATAAATCATCACAGGCGTCAATCAATTTAAACAGCAAGGGAAATTGATTTTTACAGGTTTCAAATACCTTATCGCCAACCAAGTCGCTCATAAAGACTTCGGTCAGTTCAGCCAAATCGTTATCGGCGAGCCAGCCATTGCTTACAACAGTTTCACTCCCTTCTTCGCCTGAAAGTAACCATGCTTCACCAATACGGGAGTTTTGATTTGTATTAGTATTGAAGATTTTCTGCAATTTGTTTCCACCCCAAATTTTCTCTTTTAACAAGGGATGAAATTTCATCGGATATAATCGTCGGTTCATATCATTTTTTTAAAATGCAAAAATACAAATAATAAATATTCTCTTTTGAAAATTATTTTCTCATCATTATTACCTAATTATTACAGATAATCGTTTTGATAATAATAATTAGATAAAATGTTTATATCTTTGCACGTTTTTAATATATAAACCTGCTATTTTTATGAATATGATGCTTTTTTTAAAAAAAATTATAATACTTACTGTTTTTTTATCTTTCTCGGCTGCAATATATAGTCAAAATGATTCTATTCCTACAGGTAATCCAAAATCATACATTTCTTTTAAAAAAACATATAACCCTGCACCTGTAGTGCCTTTCCGCGATACATTATTCTATATCAATGCAGAGATAGGCACATTTACACCTCAAGAAAGAGCAGCAGCGATAACCGAAAGAATAAGAACGTTGAGTAAAGAGTTGAGCAGTTTCCAAATAGACTCAATAGCCGTTTTAACAGAAGAAGAATTTGTTTACATTGCTTACCACGACTTCATCATCATGACCGTTACCACTACCGACGCCAAACTCAAAGGGAGAACCCAATTACACTTGGCACAAGATTACCAAAAGATTATCAAAGAGAGTATCATTCAACGTCAAAAAGATATGGGATGGATAACTATATTATGGCGTATTGCGTTGATAGTGTTGATAGTGGCTGTACAATATTTTCTGATTAAAATTGTCAATTGGCTTTTCCGAAAAATTTCAGCCAAAATTGAACGGCTCAAAGGAACAAAAATTAAAACAATAAAAATAAGAACTTATAAATTGATGGACGAGGAAAAAACAACCAAGTTTATCCTCTTTCTTGTCAAAATAGTACGCTATTTAATTATCGGTTTGACTCTGTACCTTTCCATTCCTTTGGCTTTCAGCGTTTTTCCTGCTACTCGTGGAATTGCAACTGTTTTATTCGGATACATACTCACACCATTCAAATCTATATTTTACAGTGTCATCATATTTATTCCGAATCTGATTACTATCATAGTAATCATTTTCGTTTTCAGGTATTTGTTAAAAGGAATTAGATTCTTAGCCGGAGAAATAGCAAGAGAACGTCTCGTTATCAAAGGTTTTTATGCAGATTGGGCACATCCGACATATAATATAGTCAAAATATTGTTGTATGCTTTTATGTTCGTCATCATTTTTCCCTATTTGCCTTATAATGAATCAGCTGTATTTAAAGGTGTATCCATATTCATTGGAGTTGTTTTTTCATTGGGGTCGTCGTCAATCATCAACAATGTTGTATCGGGATTAGTGCTTACTTATATGCGTCCTTTTAAAATAGGTGACCGTATTAAAATAGGCGATATAGTAGGCAACGTAACAGAAAAAACGCCATTTGTAACCCGTATCCGAACACCTAAAAATGAAGAAATAACCATTCCGAACTCCAATATTATGTCGGCGCAAACGTTTAACTATTCACAGTCGGCACGTACATACGGATTGATTCTGCATACTGAAATGACTTTCGGTTATGATACTCCGTGGCGACAGGTACATGAATTGCTTCTCAATGCTGCAAAAAGAACGCCCAATGTTCAGGAAAATCCGAAACCTTTCATTTTTCAAACGGCACTCAATGATTTTTACGTTGAATATCAACTGAATGTTTATGTAGTTGATGCAGACAAGATGGCGCAGATTTATTCCGACCTTCATCAAAATGTTCAGGATGTTTTCAATGAAGCGGGTGTAGAAATTATGTCGCCTCATTATCAAGCATACCGCGATGGGAATCGTGTTGCTGTCCCTGCTTCATATCTTTCGGATAATTATCAAGCTCCTTCGTTTCAGGTGAAAATAGAAAAGTGAAAATAATCACTTCTACGGCATCCCCGGAAAACTTTCCACCATCTTAATAGTAAAATCGGGAAATGAATCTACAAACTGAATCGTAAAGTCGGGAAACGAATCCACCATTTTCCACTTACCGCACGCATCGGGAAACGATTCCACAATTTTAACTTTCAAATCGGGAAATGAATTTACAATCTTAACCTTGAAATCGGGAAAAGAATTTACAACTTTTACTTTGCCGTAAAGCGTAACGTCTTTGTATTTACAATCTGCAATTTTATCACCCAAACTTGCTTCAACGCCTTCAAAACCATCATTGGCGACATTAAGACTTTGCGAATATCCGGTTACGGACATAAAAATAAATAACATCAAATTGAAAGCATTTTTTTTCATCGTATAATATTTTTAAAATTTTATCGAATACTTCATCCCTTCATTGGGTTGTACAAGAAAGTTTTCAACGATAAAACTGACCTCACCACTTTCTATTCCGTCCTGTAGTTTGACAACAATAGTATGTTCGCCTTGCGGCACGATGGTCATTTCCCGAAAATAGAGTAAGCGGACATCATGGTGCGTCTTTTTCAAACGAAAAGCCAAGTCGGATTTGTTTTTTACAGTGATGAGCACGGTCACACTGTCTTTTTTCCCTATTTTCCATTCTAAGGCGTTTTCGAAGAGTTCTTTTAGATACTTCTCTTCGCCAACTACCAAGTCATCCGAATAAACCGCTGTACGTCTTTCGAATAGCGCTTCGCGTATGCCTTCCGCAGTAGCGTTTTTGGCAAATACGAACGTCATCGTCCGATGTTTACCGGAAGAAAAATCAACATCGTACTGTATAGGCTGGTGCATATCGGAGTTTCCCAGCATGGTCAGTTTCTTATCCAAACACCAGCGGTGTGCCTCCGGACAATAGGAGCGGTTGACAACTTCAATGCCGTGCATCAAGCCTTGTTGAAACAACTCTGTATGTTCATCCATCCACAAGGTAGTGTCGGGTTGCTGCGCTACCCAGTTTGGGTGATTCCAAAAGATGAACGCATTTTGCGCTTGGGCGGCACGGAAGGCGTCTATGTATTCGGTCGTGTCCAATACGTCCGAATCGGTAATAAATAGTGCATTATTATGTCCGGGAGGCATATCTCGGCTGATTTCACTTCCTTTAATCAGGATGATGCCCTTTTCTTCTGCTCTCTTTTTTGCAATTTCGTAAGAGCGATTGTGCGATGCTACAACGTCGTTTTTGTGTGGACGATATTCGATGTGGTCGGTGATGGCAATAGCGTCAAGCCCTTCACGGTAGGCTTCATCAATCCGCACTGTGGGCCAAACAAGTCCGTCGGAAAAAACCGTGTGCGTGTGAAAATCGCATTTCAGTGTAACATAACCGTTTAGGTTGGGAATGGCAATGTTTCCTCTTACCTGTGCCAATAATGGCAACGCTATAAAAAGCGCTATGAATAATGATGTGAGTTTTCTATTTAACATAAACAAAAATTATTTTTTGAATTTTGGTGGCAAAAGTAGTGAAAATAATGGTTGGCACTGTCTCAAAAGTCTTTTTTTAGATGCCCTCATTTAGCCTCAATATATTTTATTTCATAATGACTGCTATATTCATCACCGGAAATGGATCTCGTCGGTTTTTCTTTTCTGTTGAAAAACGAAAAAACTTTAGATTGTTTTAAGGAAATTTCATCCTCTTGTACAATTATTTTTGTAGGATAGTCATTATCATAATCTTCGTAATGGTATGTGGTTAAATATGTCCGGTTCTCATCAACCTCTTTTATCGTTGAAGGATTATTTACATTATTAAATTTCAATGAATTCCATCCCGTTGCTTGATTTATAACTAAGAACCAACTTGACATATTTACTCCGGAAAACACTCCTCTCTTATTTTCATAACTGATATACATCTCTCCCATATCAGATACTATTTTTGTCGCATTACCTCTTGAATCGTATGAAATCGTAGATATTAGTTCTTTTCCGTCATCAAAAAGCTCGTAACTTTTAATTAACCTGTTATTTTGCAATTCGAATTTTGCAAACTCCTCTTCTCCATCGTAGGCAACGATAACAGAATTTCCCGAATAAGAAAAGGTCATGACATATTCACTATTGCCCTTTGGATGATAATTTGTAATGCTAATCAACCTTCCGGTTCCATCGTAAGTGAAATCTTTGACATGGAATACTTCATCCTTAGAAACACTTTCAACTTTTGTGATACGATTTCTGTCGTCATACGAAATTAAAGAGCCGTCAATGAAAGTGTGACCGCCATAAGATTCAATGTACTTGATTTCCGAAGGAATCATTTTTTTTATCGGGTCGCCGCCACCATTATTATCTTTACATCCTGTGGTTAAAGCAATCATCGCACTTGCTATTAAAACCAATTTGAAAAACTTTGTCATAAAAATATTATTTTTTTTTAATTTTGCTGCAAAATTACATGAAATTTTTGGATTGAGTCCAGTTACTCAGGGCAAAGGCATTAAAAATCAGTTATAATTTTTGTAAAATAATGAAATCGAAAAATTTAAATCCTTATGCCCTTATTTATTGGGGGACACTTAGTAGCAGGGAATAACACAAATATATTTCCCTTATTCGTTTATTAAATAAATTGAAAATAAGGTAATAAGGTTGGTGTCTCTGTGTACATCCCTCCTACTAAGGTTGTTTCTATTAGAAAATAAGGTGTAAATAAGGTTGTTATTATTCATCCTGTTCATCATTAATCATTTATCATTCACAATTCACAATTCACAATTCACAATTATCAACATTCAGTTATTCAGTTACTCAATTATTCACAATTAAACAACCCTTCCCCTCGCGTTCTTTACCATAAAATGCAGGCGGTTGAGGACGTTGGTTTCGGAACTGTCGGCGTCGAAGTCTAAGAAGAGCATTTGCATTTCGGGGTAAATCTTTTTAACCTGTTTTTCGATGCCTTTTGAGATGACGTGGTTGGCGATACATCCGAAGGGTTGAACGCTGATGGCGTTGTAAACGCCCTGTTCGGCGAAATTTGCCAATTCGGCGGGAATAAGCCAGCCTTCACCGAATTGAGCCGAAAGATTGATAATTTTAGACGCTAAATGTGCATCGTGGGTCAGGTCGGCAAAGGGACGGTAGTAGCGAAATTTGGATGCGATTGTGTCGAACTTTTTCACGTAACGATATATCCATTTAAACAGCGCATCGTTGAGCCATGTTGGCAATCCGCCGGTTTCGAGATGATGCAGTTTGCGTATTTTTCCACTTACAAAAGTGCTTAAAAAGAAGTTATACAACGAAGGAGCCACTGTTTCAACCCCCTGTTCCGACAGCCATTGCAGTATGTTTTTATGGCTGAACGAGTTGTATTTGACATAAATTTCCCCTACAACGCCGATAACAGGAATTTTATCGTTGGGGATGATGTTGTTGTTAAAATCTTCGGCGGCTTGTTCTAAGAGTTTATAGAGTTCTTTCCGTTTTTTGGCGGCTATCAATGGCTTGGCTGCCTCAATATATTTGTATCGCAAGCGTTCGGATGCGCCTTTTTCTTTTTCACGTGGAAGGGAGGCGTAATAAAACTTGGTCAGACAATCGGCATATAATAAGGTGAAAAAGGTGGGGACGATGGTTTTTCGCCATTTTAATTCAAATCCGGGCTGTTCGTTAATCATATCATTGCCAAAGGCAACGGACACTACGGGAATATCTGTGAATCCTGCCGAAAGCATGGCTTTTTTAATCATGGCGATATAGTTGGTTGCTCGGCATTGACCACCTGTTTGGGTGATGGCGACGGCGATGTCGGCGGGATTATATCTTCCCGATTTTAACGCCTTGATGATGTCGCCCACTACCAGAGTAGCGGGATAGCAGATTTCATTGTTGGCATATTTCAATCCTTCCGTAACCGATTCGGGATTGCTCGAAGGCAGAATTTCCATCTCAATATCCATCAGTTTGAAAACTGTTGGCAGAAAGTCTGAGTAGCCTTCGGCAAAATAGGGAGCAATGATTTTTCGATGACAGTCTTTTTGTTCAAAAACGGGGGTTTTGACAATCGGAAGTTCTTTGCGGTCACGGTTGCCAAAGGTCAGGCTTTCTACCATCGAACGGATGCGCAGACGTAAAGAGCCGATGTTATTGACATCATCAATTTTCAGAGTCGTTAAAATTTTCCCTTTTCGTTTCAGGATGTCGTTCACTTCGTCGAGAATAAAAGCATCGGGACCGCATCCAAAAGAAGTAAGTTGCACATAATGAAGATTGTCGTTGCTGTTTGCCACATAAACCGCCGCCTTGAAAATCCGGTTCGGATACGCCCACTGGCTTATGGATTGTATCTCGTTGAAAGCCGCATCGTTTCCTTCGGAAAAACGAACTACATCTTCGGTAATGACATCTATGCCCATGTCGGCGATGCTGTCCGAAATTTTATGTTGAATCAATGGGTCGCTGTGGTAGGGGCGTCCTGCTAACAAAATCACCATCCGATTTGTCTTACGCGCTTTTTCTATTGTTTCTTTGGCATGAGACGAGATGGTAAGGAAATGATGTTGTTGCGATTCCAACGCTTTTTTAAAAGCCGCTTTGATGACGGAACGATGGGAAATGCCGATGCTGTTTAAATACTTTTTACACGCTTTGAACAGCAGTTTTTCATCGGCAAATGTTATGGTGGGGGCGTCTATCGGGATATTAAATTTTGTTTCGGGACTGATGGCGCTTTTCAACACGTCGGAATATCCCGTTACCACAGGACAGTTAAAACTGTTTTTGGCTTTGATATCTTCTTTCTGTTCAAAAACAACGTATGGAAAAAATATTCTATCCACTTTTTTGGCAACCAAATCTAATATATGACCGTGCATCAACTTGGCAGGAAAACAAATATTGTCGGACATGACGCTGCTCAAACCTTTTTCATACAATTTATTGGTGGAAGCATTGGACAACGCCACCCTGATTCCACATTCGCTAAATAACGTATGCCAGAAAGGATAGTTTTCATACATATTCAATCCACGCGGAATACCGATGGTAAGATGTTCCGTCCCTTTTTTAACCGATTTTCTGTTGTCAAATAAAGAAGCATATTTTTCCGTGTAAAGATTCACTCCTTTTTCAAAACCTTCAACCTTGTTGGAAAAGATTTTTTCACATTTATTTCCTGAGTAATAAGTATTTCCGTTAGCAAACAGGAACGATTTCACGTAGCAGTTGTTTTCACAACCGATACATAAAGTAAAATCGGTTTCAAATTTTTGAGAATCAATCAATTCGTACAAAGAAACGGTTTTTGCTTCTACTGTATGTTCTTTAGCGTACAAAGCAGCGCCTAAGGCGCCCATGAGTTCCGGCATGTCGGAAAAAGAAACTGAACGTTTGCTGAGCAGTTCCAATGCCCGCACAACCGACAAGTTCCGAAATGTTCCACCCTGTACTACGATATGGTCGCCTAACTCATCGGCATCTTTCAGTTTTAACACCTTATACAGACAGTTTTTGACTACCGAGTATGCCAATCCTGCTGCAATATCCTGAATTTTAGCGCCTTCGCGCATTGCCTGTTTTACTTTTGAGTTCATAAAAACGGTACAGCGCGTTCCCAAGTCGCAAGGATTTTCCGACAGGCAAGCCATCTGAGCAAATTCCGCCACCGGATAGTTCAGCATGTTGGCAAACCCTTCGATGAAAGAGCCGCAACCCGATGAACATGCTTCGTTGATTTCCAACCGTTTAATAGCGCCATTTTCGATAAAGGCGGCTTTCATATCCTGTCCGCCGATGTCGAGAATAAACGACACATTGGGTGATATTTTTCGCGCTGCCATATAATGTGCAATGGTTTCAATCAGCCCAAAATTGAGGTTAAACGCAGCTTTTAAAAGGTTTTCCCCATAGCCGGTAACAGCGCTTCCCGATATTTTTAACTTCTTTCCATTCAGTTTTTCCTTTAATTCCTTTAAACCATCCACAAACGACTGTAAAGAATTTCCCTCATTACGGGCATAGTAATCGAAAAATACCCGTTCTTCCTCATCTATTAAAATGATTTTCGTTGTAGTAGAACCCGAATCAACACCCAAAAAACAAACCGTATTTTCTGTAACCTCTTCTATTGAGTGCCGTTTTACGTGATGTGTGTCTTTCTCTCTTTTCCACTGCTCAAAATCGTTCTCATTTTCAAATATTTTTGGCAAACCGTTGCGTGCTATGAGGTTTTTCGCTTCGCTTATTTTGACAGGTTCAATACCTTGGGGAATGACAGCCGGCGATGAAGGCATGAGATTCCTCATTCCACTACGTTCCATTCGGAATGACGACAATTGCGATGATAAAATGGCGGAAGCAGCGGCGGCTTTATCGCCGCCGCTGCTTCCGCCATTTTCCTCCAAGGTAACTCCGTCATTTCGAACTGCGAGGAACGAAGCAGGAGAAATCTCATCCTTTCTACTGTCATCATCATTATTGATTATAAGGTCACCATAACGCACATTCTTCAAAAACTCCCTTAATCCCAACATTTTCCGTTCCTCCATGTACGGCATAGTTACATCACCTACTAAAATTTCTTTACCTTTTTCTTCCCCCTTAAATCCTTCATCCTTTTCCTTCCCCCTTTGGGGGGAGTCCCGAAGGGAATGGGGGTCAGGAAGTCCTGAAGGGGAAGGGGGCTTGGGGCTTGGGGGGGTTACTGTACACCCCCAAGCCGGTATTATCGGGGCATTTTCATGAAATACACAGTCATCCGCTTTTAAAGATAGCATGTTCATAAATGCCTTTTGCAATGCCGGAATAAAAGCAAACGGACCGCCGCAAAAAAATATCTTCGGTTTCACATCGTAACCACGTGAAAGAGAAGATATAACCTGCATCGCCACTGCATTAAAAACCGAAGCGGCGATGTCGTTTTTGCTGACGTTACGGCTGATGAGGTTTTGGATATCGGTCTTAGAAAAAACGCCACAGCGTGAGGCGATCGGATAGACGTTTTCGGCACTATCGGCTAAGGCGCTCAGTTCGTCCACCTCTACGCCGAGCAGGCTTGCCATCTGGTCAATGAAAGCGCCCGTTCCTCCGGCACAACTCCCGTTCATACGAATGTCGGGAGAGCGTCCTTCTTCAAAGAAAATCATCTTGGCATCTTCACCGCCGATGTCAATAAAAGTATGTATTTCGGGAAACTTTTCCTGAATCAACGCTACCGAAGCCACTACCTCCTGAACAAAAGGTACTCCAAACCGCTCTGCAAAACCCATCCCCACCGAACCCGTCATAACGATATCCATACAACAATCGCCCAACCGACGATATGCCGACATAAAACTCTTCATCAAAACACGTTCCATATCAGCATGATGACGACGATAATCGGAAAAAACAATATCGCCGCCTTCATCCAAAAATACCATCTTAACGGTTGTAGAACCAACGTCAATGCCAACACGATACGAAGGTTGCAGGTTTTTTATATTCATGTTGCAAAGGTATAAAAAATATTATGTACCTTTGCGGGTATATAATTAAAACTGCTTGCCGATAAGCACTCAGAAAAAAAATTTTTTTATGGATACCATTTGGATAGTAATAGGATGTGTTTCGATTTTTATCATTATTTGGTCTCTCGGCTCCATTATACAGAATACCCGTGTAAGTCCTGAGAAAAAAAACGATTTTTTTACAAATGATGAAAATAAAGAAAAAGCCCCATTAAAACATAATTTCGAATATAATATTAGCAATGATGATGAATACGATGATTTCGACGAAATTGACAAATATGATGCCTATGGTAATCTAATTGATGAGAATGAATGTGATGAGTTTGGTTTTGAAATTGAATACGACGATGATGTATATGATGAATTTGGGGAATTATTAGATGAGGACGATTATGATTAAAGGACATTCCACCATGCCAAAAATAACACAACAAAAGTCCTTACTGCAGTAGCAACATTCCCTGTTGTCCCTTTAACACCGACCTTTACTAAAATCCCTTTCAATGCCGCAAACAGAGATAATAATTTTGCATAAAAGTTACACCATATTTTTCAAACTTATTATTGATGCGAAGATTCGTTTATTCATATATCTTGTCATATTATCGTTTTTTTTTACCTTTGCATTTCGAAAATGATGGTAATAAGAATTCTAATAATTACTTGATAGTCAAAAATATGATGCGATAATAATGACTGCTACAAAAAAGAAAATCATCACACCCTATTTATCCCAGTACAGCGCTCTGATTTTGCGAATCGTTTTGGTTTTGCTCTTTTATATCTTTGCGAGGGTGCTTTTCTATGCTTTCAATACCGATTTTTTTATCATTCCGGAAGGTGAATCGAAAGTCACATATTATTTAAGAGTGTTTTTAGGTGGAATACGGTTCGATATTTCTGCAGTTCTCTATGTCAACCTGTTGTACATTCTTTGTTGTATTATTCCTATTCCATTCCGAAACAATATTTTATATAGAAAAATCACAGGATTCCTTTTATTTTATATACTCAATATTATTGCATTTGCATTTGATTACATAGACATCATTTATTCTCGATTTACAGAGAAGCGAATGACTTTTGATATTTTTCATTTTGCACAAACGGAAAACGGTTTTTTGGGTTTGTTCCCTGTGCTGTTTCGCTATTATTGGTATCTGTTTTTAATTTACATTGCGATGATGGCGCTATTTGTATGGTTAGCATCTCGGCTCATTGTAAGAATTGAAAAACAGCCATTATTTTTGTTTCGATGGTTTTTCAAGAATCTTTTTTATGCCTTATTGTTTTTTGGCGTTCTTTTTATTGGCGTTCGCGGCGGTATTCAAGGGTATCCGATTACTTTGGCTATGGCAGGACAATATGCAAAAACAGGCAACGACGCTTTTGTTTTAAACACGCCGTTTTCTATCATCACCACTATTAAATCGGATGCCATTCGTCCTGTTAATTATTTTGACAGAAAGACATTAAAAACAATATATACACCTGTACGACAATATAATACAGATGCGGCGTTTCTTGACAAAAATGTTGTTATCATTATTCTTGAAGGATTTTCCGCTGAACATTCGCTTTTTTTTAATAAAAACCTGCAAACATCGTATATGCCTTTTATAGACAAAATAGCACAGAAAGGTTCTTCGCTGCCATCATATTCAAACGGAATGCGTTCTATGGAGGCAATTCCTGCAATTATTTCCGGAATCCCTACTTTAATGCATAATGAATACCTAACCTCAAAATATGTTGGAAACACAATCTCAGGGCTTCCCACAGTGTTAAAAACAAAAGGTTATACTTCAGCCTTTTTTCATGGAGGAAATAATGGAACAATGAAACTCGACTCATATTCAAAGTTAGCCGGTTTCGATTACTACTACGGCGCCGATGAATATGGCAATAACCAAGACCACGACGGATGCTGGGGAATTTTCGATGATCCTTTTTTTCAATATACCCTACAACAAATAGACACCCTTCGCCGTCCTTTCTTTGCCGCACTTTTTACACTTTCATCGCACCATCCCTATAATATTCCCGACAATTTCAGGAAAACGTTGGATAATTCTAAACAAGAAACAGGAATACGGGAAAGCATTCTCTATACCGATTATTCTCTGCAAAAATTCATGGAAGAAGCAGAAAAATATGCATGGTTTGATAATACTTTGTTTGTTTTTATTGCCGACCACACCTCTCAAACGTTTGAGACCCCCTCTCGATTAAAACGTTATGAAATTTTCTCAATTTATTTTGCCCCAAACGATTCACTTCCGGATATTCAACTTCCTTTTTCTCAGCAGATAGATATTATGCCTTCCGTCTTACATGTGTTGAATTATTCCGAACCGTTCTTCTCTTTTGGACATTCCGTTTTTTACAAACACAAGGCCTTTGCTATCAATTATAACAATGGAACTTATCAATTTATTACAGAAGATATAGTTTTGGTTTTTAACGGAGATTCGGTAACTGTATTAAACGACAGAAATAAATATACAACAATGAACTTGTTAGGAAAGGAAAAAGTACCTAAAGAAGAATACGACTTGATGCGTGCTGTTATTCAAACATACAATACAGCATTGATAGAGAACCGTCTAACATTAAGACGGTATGAAAAATAGGTGTTATGCTGAAAGAACCATTCCGCTTTCGTTTACCATTTTACGGAGATTGATAAGCGCATAACGCATTCTTCCCAAAGCCGTATTAATACTGACGTTGGTAACTTCTGCAATCTCTTTAAAACTCATATCGCGATACATACGCATTTGAAGCACTTCTCGTTGGTCTTCGGGCAGGTGGTTAACTAATGCACGCACATCGTTATGAATTTGTTGTGTTATGATTTGTTCTTCAATACATGGGTCGTACAAACCTATTGTATTGAAGATGTCGAAATCTTCGCCTCCGTCGGCGATAGGCATTCGTTTATTGTTTCGGTAACTGTCAATTGCCAAATTGTGTGCAATGCGCATCACCCATTGGATAAATTTCCCCTCTTCGTTGTATGTTCCACCACGAAGGGTATTAATTACCTTAATAAAAGTATCTTGAAAAATGTCATCTGCTTCGTTTTTATTGCGTACAAGCATTAAAATATAAGCGTAAATTTTCTTTTGATGACGGCTGATTAAAATCTCAAGGGCGTTATGATCGCCTGCTAAGTACTTACCAACCAGCAACTCATCCGAAAGCGCCGTAGCCTTCATAATACATCAATTTTATGTTTGACAAAAAAATGCTAAATCGGTAAAAATACTACTTATAGGCTTTATATTTATATATAACCATTTTTGCGCTGCAAAGGTACAATATTTTTTTAATTAACAAATAAAATTGTTTATTGGAACTAATTTTTTTTTTAGTCTTTGGAAAAATTTTATAGCTTCTTTTATATATAAGACAATCCATTTCCAACAAATATCGTACCTTTGCACCCGCAATGAAACAGATATTTTTTAAAAAAATTATTACTTTTTTCGTTTTTTCTGCCTTGTTTTTTTCGTTGAGTATCAGTTTATTGGCGCAGACACAACAAAAATCTCAAAATGAAGAACAGAATAAAGAGCAGTTAGCGAGCCAGTATTATCGCGAGCGTCAGTGGGAAAAGGCGGCGATGTTGTATTTGGAACTTTACGAAGGCAAACCGCAATTGTATTATTACCGTTATTATTTCTTCTGCATGAGGCAGTTGGAAGAGTTTTCAAAACTTGAAAAATTTGTCAAGGATGTTATCAGAAAAAATCCGGCAAACAGTTTGATGTACGAGGTGGATTTGGGCTATCTGCACAATGTTTCCGGCGATACCAAAAAAGGAAACAAAAAATACGAAGAAGTGATTTCGGAGTTGTCGAAGAATCCCATGCAGATTCCAAGCGTTGCATCGTCATTTTATACATGGGGTGAAGTGAAATATGCCATTAGAGCCTATACAAAAGGGCGGGAAATAAACAAAGACCCGTATGCCTACGCCTTAGACTTGGCAAATATGTACAGTGCAGAAGGCGACTATCAAGCCATGAGCGAAGAATATGTCAACTACACCATGGCATATCCTGACCAGATAACTTCCATAAAAAACCGTTTACAAAGTCTGCTGTCCAATGACAATGACGGCGAAAAAAGAGAAGCTTTGAAACGCACTTTTATCCGAAGCGCACAAAGAAATGCCGACAAAATTGAATTGCAAGATGTGTTGGTTTGGCTTGCCATTCAGGAAAAAGACTTTCCGTTGGCATTTGAGTGGAGCGTCTCTTTAGACAGTCGTGTAAACGACGGCGGAAAAGCAATGATGAGTCTGGGCGATATGGCATTGTCGAACGAAGACTACGAAACGGCGCTCAAAGCATACCATCATGTTGTTAATAAGGGTAAAAATTCGGACATCTATCCCACTGCCAAAATCAGCGCACTGAACGCCCGTTATCTTTCCGTCATCAATATGCCGAATTACAAAAAAAGCGATTTGGCAGCCGTTGAAAAAGATTACCTCTCGCTGTTCGATGAGTTTGGTAAAAATAAATCTACCATTTTGTTGATGCAAAATTATGCCCATCTGCTGGCGTTTTATCTTGACCGAAAAGAAGAAGCCATCACCATTTTGGAAGAAGCCATTAATATTCCGCAAGCATCGTCTCAGCATATTGCACAGGTTAAGATGGAGTTAGCAGATATATTTGTTTTTACGGGAGATGTTTGGGATGCGTTGTTGCTTTATTCACAGGTTGATAAGGCTTTTAAAAATAACCCAATAGGTTATGAAGCCAAATTTAAGGTTGCGAAACTGTCGTTTTACATGGGAGAATTTGATTGGGCAAACGCCCAACTGAAAGTGCTGAAAGCAGCAACAGACCGCATGATTGCTAACGATGCCATTGAACTTTCGCTACTCATTTCCGATAACATGGAGATGGATTCGACCTACGAGGGTTTAAGCATTTATGCCCGTGCCGACTTATTAATTGCACAGCGTAAATTTGAGGAAGCATTAGTGGTTTTGGACAGTATCCCGCGACTTGCCATCCTTCATTCGTTGAACGACGATGTTTTGATGAAAAAAGCCGAAATAGCCCTACTGCAACTTGATTATCAACGCGCCGACCAATTATTGGAAAAATTAACAGAACAATTTCCGACCAGCATTTTAGCCGACAATGCCCTCTACATGCGAGCTCAACTAAACGAAAGAAAACTGAAACGACCCGAAATAGCACAAAACTGCTACCGTCAAATTATTACCGAATACAGCCACTCCATATACACCTCCGAAGCACGGAAAGCGTTAAGAATGTTGAGAGAAGAACATTTTGATCCCGAATGGATGTTTTTCCATAATATAAAGCCTGATGGAGAATCTGAAAATGAAAACGATGAATGGCGTTAATAGAAAATAATGTATTTTTGCAAACGTAATAAAAATTTAAAAATCATGACAGTAATAAGCAGTCAAGAATTCGTTGCCAATCAAGAAAAATATTTTGATATGGCATTGAAAGACAATCTGATTATCCAAAAAGGAGAAAACAGACTTATCATGCAAAACTTTACTTCTTATGAAGAACCCGAAATGATTTTTGAACCCGATGAAGACTTCTACAAGTCAATATCTATAGAAGAACTTCGGAGTAGCGCACATGAACACATACATAAATTGTTCGCCAAGAAATGAAAGTAGAAACAATTCCTGAAGTAAAACAATATTTGAATGACCTGATTACAATTCTTATTGAAAAAGAATATTTTGGCTTTGAGGAAACTGCAAAAAAATATGTTGATGAACTTCTTGATGATATTATTTCAAATCTACCGACACAGCTAAAAAGGTTAGCACCAAAATATTTTACCGACAGATACGGAGAAGGGTTGTATTATGCCGTTTTTCCAAAAAGTAAACGTACACAGTGGTACGTATTTTTCAGAATATACCGAAAAGATAAATCATTATACTATCAAGTACGTTATATTGCTAATAATCATACAATTACTCAATTTCTAACTTATTAATATCAATTGAAAAATTTTTATTTTGTTAAGGCTAAAAAACATTTCGGTCAACATTTCCTTACCGATGCCAACACAGCGAAAAAAATTGCAGAAAGCCTTCTATATAAAGGAAATGTTTTAGAAATAGGACCGGGAATGGGTATTCTTACAAAGTACCTATTACAAAATAAAGATATAAACCTTGCAGTAATTGAAATTGACGGAGAATCGGTTGAATATCTGAAACAACACTTTGAAGGGCTAAAAATCTATCATCAAGATGTTTTAAAATATGATTTACAATCAATTTTCCCGTCTCAGTTTGCAGTTATCGGAAACTTTCCCTACAATATTTCCGCTTCCATTCTGTTCCGTCTGTTGGAATACAAAGCATTTATTCCGGAATTTACCGGAATGTTGCAAAAAGAAGTAGCAGAACGGATTACACAACAACCCGGCTCAAAAGAATACGGCATTCTAAGCGTATTGTTACAGACGTTTTATGAGGTGAAATATCTTTTTACCGTTAATGAAACCGTTTTTAATCCGCCTCCAAAAGTAAAATCAGGAGTTATACGTCTATTACGAAAAGAAAATTTCACAATCGACTGCGACGAACCAACTTATTTTCTTGTAGTGAAAACGGCTTTTAACCAAAGACGAAAAACCCTTCGCAACTCATTGAAAAGCATTTCGGGCAGCGATAAGATAGACCAAGCCATCCTTCAAAAACGTCCGGAACAACTTCATTACAAAGAATTTATAACAATAACCAAACAAATAACTTCTTAATTCGTATCATGTATGTTAGTACGTTTATATAAATCATCAACTTTTATTCAAAACCTGATAATCATCCTTGTTGGAGCCGCTTTATGGTTTCCGCGTTTTTATGAGTTACAAGCGATGCAGACCGATTATCAACAACCGTTTTTCCATTTTTGTTTCAGGGTGATGCAGAAATTTCCTTATATCAGCATGAGTATTACATTACTGTTGTTATTTGTTGGCGCTATGATTGTACAGCGTTCTTTATATTTTGACCGATTGCGTATTTCGGGACATAACTTTCCGATACTTTTATTTTTGATGTTGTCGGCAACGCCGCATGTTGCCTTCTTCTCACCCGTTATCATTACGGCGGCGTTGTTGGCGGTGGCAATGATTTTTATCTTTCAAATTCCCGAAGCAGAACAAAACGACCATCTCATCTTCTTTACGGCATTCTTTTTCGGATTAGCAACGATATTTTACCTGCCTGCCCTTTTTCTGATGGCGCTTTTTATAATTTTTTATTTTTGGGGTAACTTCTCTTCCCGAAAAACAGGAGTTGCCATACTCGGATTTCTACTTCCTGTGATATGGTGTATGGCAGGGCTTTATCTTTCTTCAAACCTTTCGATAATGATTGAAGAATGGACGAAACATTTTCTTGTTTTCTCCCTTCCTCAACCTGATTCCGACATAGCATCTTTTGTGATTCTATCAATAGTGATTTTTGTTTATATAATGGTGATTTTTAGGTTATTATCAAAACTATCCGAACGTACTGCCATTATCAGAAGACGGATTGTGATTTCCATTTTTATGGCATTATTAATCATGTTGAGCGCCTTTTTTTCATACAATTTCTATGAACACCTCTTGCTTTTATCCGTTCCGATGGTTGCGCTGATTTCGTACTACTATAACGAAGACGGAGAAGCCCAATACCTTGATTATGCACTTATCGGATGTTTTGTGGCGCTTGTCTTATTTTCTTTTCTACAACAATGAGTTTAAGCAGTAATTTTAACACCGGATTGCGGGAAGCCGGCTGCGACGAAGCCGGACGAGGATGTTTGGCAGGACCCGTTTTCGCCGCAGCCGTTATTTTTCCTTACGATTATAAAAATGCACTCCTGAACGACAGTAAACAACTTTCACATCATCAACGCGAACAACTCAGAGAACAAATCATAAACGATGCCGTTACTTATGAAGTGGGTGAGGTGTCGAATCAAGAAATAGACTCCATCAATATCCTGAAAGCCTCCTGGCTCGCCATGCAACGGGCTGTAGAAAAACTGCAACCGCAGCCCGAAGTATTACTCATTGACGGGAACCGTTTTAAAACAACTCTCAACATCCCCTTCCACTGCATAGTAAAAGGCGATGCTAAATTGCTATCCATTGCCGCCGCATCCATCCTGGCAAAAACATACCGCGATGACTTTATGAACAACCTGCACCATTCTTTCCCCTACTACGGCTGGGATAAAAACAAAGGATACCCCACCAAAGAACACCGTACAGCCATAGCAAAACACGGAATATCTCCGTGGCATCGGAAAACATTTCGGCTAATGCCGGAGTTGGAGTTGTTTTGAATGATTGAAAAAAATGAGAATGTTCTCTTGAACAAAAAAAATGTACCTTTGCCCAAAATAATTTTTATGCAAGAAATTTCAAGTTTTATAGTATAGTAGTTATGCCATAAAAGGGAAAGAAGAACTAACATAAAATCACAATGAACAACATCAAACAAATCAAAACAGCATTAATATCGGTTTACGACAAGACCCATATTGAAGAAATTGCAAAGAAACTAACTGAAAACCACGTTGTTATTTTATCAACAGGTGGGACTTTCGATTATCTACGACAGTTGAACATTCCAGAAATGCAGTTGCGTGCAGTGGAAGATTTGACCGGTTATCCGTCTATTCTCGGAGGACGCGTTAAAACGCTGCATCCGAAAGTATTTGGCGGAATATTAGCACGCAGAGAAGAAGAAGGCGACATGAAACAACTTCAACAATACGACATCGCCGAAATAGATTTGGTTATTGTTGATTTATATCCCTTTGAAGCAACGCTTGCGGCAACCGACAATGAATCCGAAATCATCGAAAAGATTGACATCGGAGGAATATCTTTGATTCGTGCTGCTGCCAAAAATTTCAACGACGTAGTAATTGTAGCATCAAAACATCAATATGCCCCTTTGTTGGATATATTGAATGAAAAAGGTGCTGAAACCACTTTGGAAGAGCGAAAATGGTTTGCAAAAGAGGCTTTTTCCGTCTCTTCGGGATATGATACCGCCATTTTCAACTATTTCGACAAAGATGAAAAATCGTATTTCCGCTATGCTCAAGACAGCGCTAAAATCCTCCGTTATGGTGAAAATCCACACCAGCATGGAGTTTTTTTCGGACATTTTGATGAGTTTTTCGAACAAATACAAGGGAAAGAAATCTCTTACAACAACCTATTAGATATAGAGGCAGCCGTTTCGTTGATGAACGACTTTTCCGATACCACATTTGCCGTTTTGAAGCACAACAATGCCTGCGGCGTGGCTTCGAGAAATACACTATTAGAGGCATGGAACGATGCCTTAGCAGGCGACCCCGTATCTGCTTTCGGAGGCATTTTGATTACCAACGAAGTCATTGACAAAGAAACAGCAGAAGAAATCAACAAACTCTTCTTTGAAGTTATCATCGCCCGCGATTACGACATTGCCGCTTTGGAGATTCTTTCGCAAAAGAAAAACCGCATTATCTTAATCTATAAAAAACAATACGGACATCCTGTGCATACCCTTCAATTCCGCTCATTACTCAATGGCGTTTTGTTGCAGGACAAGGATGTAAAGGTTGAAACAGCAGAAGATTTAAATGTTGTAACGACAAAACAGCCCGATCATGACACAATTGCCGATTTGCTTTTTTCCAATAAATTGGTCAAACATACCAAATCTAATGCCATTGTTTTGGTTAAAAACCGTCAACTTTTATCTTCAGGTACAGGTCAAACAAGCCGTGTAGATGCGTTAAAACAAGCAATAGCCAAAGCACATACTTTCGGTTTCGACCTCAAAGGAGCGGTGATGGCATCCGATGCCTTTTTCCCGTTTTCCGATTGTGTTGAAATAGCGAATGAAGCAGGGATAAAAACCGTCGTACAGCCCGGAGGTTCTATCCGCGATCAGGAAGTCGTTGACTTCTGCAACGAACACGATATAGCGATGGTTTTTACAGGAATAAGACATTTTAAACACTAAATCATCCTTTTTTTAAATGAAAAAAAAGATAAAAGTCGCATTGCAAATCACCTTTTCTCTCGCTTTGGGGGTGTTTTTTATCTGGTTTTTTGTTCGCCGTTTATCGCCCGAAGAAATCAACGAAATATGGGATGCTTTTAAAAGGGCTGATTATTTTTGGCTTATCATTGCATTTTTCATCGGAATAGCAAGCCATTGGATTCGCGCTATCCGTTCCATTTTGCTTTTAGAACCGATAGGATACAAACCGAAAAAGATGAATGCGTTTTTTGCCACCGTCATAGGATATTTAGCCAATTTAGCCGTTCCACGCTTGGGTGAGGTATTGAGATGCAGCGTTTTAAATCAATATGAACAAATTCCCGTAAGTAAAAGTTTCGGTACTGTGATAACGGAAAGAGTGATAGACATGGTCATTTACGTGCTGATATTTCTCTTTGTACTTGTTACAGTTTCCACCGAATTGTACCAATATGCCGAAACGACTTTTTTATCATCTTTTTTGCAAAAAGTATCATTGTTACGTTTAGCGATAATTGCAATGACTGCGACAATAGCAATGATTTTGTTTTATCTTTTCATATTACGTAAAAAAATCATCAAATATGCCATCATTCAAAAAGCGGAAAACTTTGTCAAGGGTATATGGATGGGCTTTAAATCTATTTTACAACTAAAACGCCCTGTTACTTTTATTTTTCAAACCCTGATGATATGGACGTTGTACTATGCCGGTTTTTATATCTGTTTTTTCAGTCTTCCGGAGACGGCTGTTTTAACGCCCTATACCGGATTAGTAGCGATGGCATTTGCTACTATTGGTATCCTTTTGGTTCAAGGCGGCATTGGAGTATATCCGTTGCTTGTGGCAGGTACGTTGGCTATTTACGGCATTGCCGAACCGGTAGGCTATGCATTGGGGTGGATAGCTTGGTGTGCTCAACAAATCGCAGTTATCACGGCAGGAACATTGTCTATAATTTTATTACCATATTATAACCGAAAAAGAGATGGAAAAAACAGAAATTATCAAGTCGAAATTTCTTGATAGAGACGAATTGGAACGGAAACTTGCTTATTGGCGCTTTAAAACATATAAAATAGTCTTTACCAATGGATGTTTTGATATCATACATCGAGGACATATAGAATACTTGGCACAAGCGCGCAATAAAGGCGATATTTTGATTGTCGGACTGAATACCGATGCCTCGGTGAGCCGTTTGAAAGGCGCCGGTCGTCCGATTAATCCGCAGGAAGCACGGGCAATGGTGTTGGCGTCGCTGTTTTTTGTTGATGCTGTTGTATTGTTCGACGAAGATACGCCATACGAATTAATAAAAGCCATCCAACCCGATGTCTTAGTTAAGGGTGCGGATTATAAACCCGAAGATATCGTCGGATACGACATCGTTACCGCCAAAGGCGGAACGGTTGAAACGGTTGAATTAGTTGAAGGTTTTTCAACGACAAAGATTGTTGAAAGGCATTAGATATTACTTTTTCACTCCAAACTTTTTCTTCATAACATCAACCAATTGGTCAATTGCCTCCTTATCGGTTAATAGAAAAACAACGCCGTTTATTGAATCATCTTTATTATCCGAGTTGTTCTGGCTAATAACGATATCGCCGGATTTTTTTGGGAAAAAGTCGCCGACTTCTACCTGTAAAATCTCTGCCAACTTGGGAAAGAACGACCCTTTTATCTCCGTCTTTCCTTCTTCCCAATCCACATACGTTCGGCGATCTATGCCAAGATAATCAGCCATCTCTTGCTGCGTTATTTCCTTTTTATCTCGTAATTTCCTTAAATTTTCACCAATTTTCATGCTTTTAATATGGTTTTAAATGTGCCCTGCAAGGATAGTGTTATTTTGTGAAGAAAAATGATGAAAATGTGAAGAAAAATGCAAGTATTTTATGTATATTTTCGTAACCAAGTTATATAAAGATGGACTTACCTTTGTCCCGTAATTTTTCGCGAAAATTCACAAGCGTACATTGACGTACGGAAAAGTTTTGTGTTTTTGCAGTGGAGGAGTAAAATCCGGTAAAGCGGCAACAGTACAAGACCCGACGGGTACCATGCCGACGACGGTATGGGAGACTGCGGCAAGTGGAACTTGAAGTCGAGTATTTTTTTGCGGACGCCGAAAAGCTTATAGAGTAGGCATTATTAAAAAAAATAAAAATTATGTGTAAAATTTTTAAAACCGCCATCT
>Ga0209628_10000472_pt1 | contig 24519 bp, 14 predicted proteins | sample TergutCu122P4_FD_187285 | JGI IMG/M metagenome (GOLD analysis project Ga0209628, IMG submission 187285) | Cubitermes ugandensis P4 segment gut microbial communities from Kakamega Forest, Kenya - Cu122 P4 (SPAdes) (version 2) | ecosystem: Host-associated > Arthropoda: Insects > Digestive system...
AGAAGGTAACTTTTTCGGCGGGTTTAGCGCCTTCGTTTTCAATGAAATATCCGGTTTGCACAAACATACCGGCACTCCCGCAGGCGGGGTCGAACACGATACCGTGTGCGGGCTCAATCACATTTACAATGGTTTGCACCAAACTCATGGGCGTAAAAAACTCTCCGCCTTCCTGCGCACCGGTCATCGCAAATTTGTTAAGAAAATACTCGTAAATTTTCCCAAACAGGTCTCCTTCCGCTTTTTGTAATACTTCTTTATTGAAAATGCGCAGCAATTCGCGCAACAAATCTTTACTGAAAATAGTAAAATTTTTGGGTAGCACGCCTTTAAGGTTGTCGTATTCCTCTTCTATCAGTTTCATGGCGTTGTTTATCGCTTCTCCAATGTCGGCGCTTTCGGGCAACGAAACCAAGTAATTGAATTGCGCTTGTTCGGGAAGGTACATAGCGTTGCGTTCTAAAAAATCGCTTTTGGTCATTGCTCGTTTTCCTTTTTGTGGGTGTACCGGCAAATCTTTTTCCACTTCTACTTTTACTTTTTGGAAACGGTTGTAGGCGTGGCGCAGAAATATCAATCCCAAAACGGGCATAGAGTATTCCGTTGCTGTCAGTTTGCTGTTGGCACGGAGTTGGTCGGCGGCTCGCCACAGTTCCGCCTCTAATTGTCTGAGTTGTTTTCCTTGCATATATTATATCAATAAAATGATTACAAACTTTTTTCTATCTCTTTTTCGTATTATTCACAATTTGCAAAGATACTTAATATTTACCTTGCCGTTTATAAAACATGATGAAAATTCAGGCTATAAATTAAGTCTCGTATAAAAAAATAATTCGCTTGTGTATTATTAAAATAATCGTTACCTTTGCACCCGCAATAAAGTGTGCTTTCTTTGGACACTTTAAAGCATCAGGTGGAACGAAATTGCAGGGACATCAGTTCCCTTTTTTTGTAAAATTTTTTAAAATGATAGCGAGTTCATACATTCGACAGTTGGTTGAGACACATTTGCAGGAGACAAAATTGTTTCTGGTTGATGTATTAGTAAAACAGGGAAATTTAATTACCGTTATTATTGATGGATATGAGCCTGTTACGATAGATGACTGTGTACAAATAAGCCGCTTGATAGAGCGTTCTTTGGATAGAGATGCTGAAGATTTTGAATTGAAAGTTATGTCGGCAGGCGCCGATGCTCCATTTCAAGACGAGCGCCAATACCATAAAAATATCGGCAGAAAAGTGAAAATAACAACTAAAGAGGGAGTAAAACATCAAGGCATATTAACAGCACACGACGGTATAAATGTTGGTTTGGAAATAGCTCCTAAAATGAAAAAGGGACAATTGCCCGGCAAAAACAATCTACCCGAACAACTCATTATACCATTATCGGACATAGAAGAAATAAAACTGATTATCACAGTATAAATAAAATAGAAAACAAGTAATAAACAGACGCAATAAAATTTTATATGGACAGCAGAGATTTAGTTCCAATATTTAGCGAGTTTAAAGAGTATAAAAATATTGACAGAGAAGCGATGATGCGCATACTTGAAGATGTGTTCAGAAGCGTTCTGTTAAAAAAATACGGATCGGATGATAATTTCGACGTTATTGTCAATATTGACAAAGGCGACTTACAGATTTTTCACTACCGTATATGTGTTCGTGATGAGGAGGTAATAAATCCCACAAGTCAAATCGCCTATTCCGAAGCCATTAAAATTGAACCCGACTTTGAAATAGGAGAAGAAGTGGCAGAAGAGATTTTTATGAAAGACTTTGGACGCAGAGAAATCTTATCCATCCGCCAAACACTGGCTACCAAAATACAGGAATACGAAAAAAACAGCGTATATCAGAAATACAAAGAACGCATCGGCGAAATTGTTACCGGTGAAGTATATCAGGCATGGCGAAAAGAGACATTGGTATTAGACAACGAAGGCATAGAACTTGTACTGCCAAAAACAGAACAAATTCCGGCAGATTTTTATCGCAAAGGCGACCCCATAAAAGCCGTTGTTTCGCGTGTTGAGATGCGAAACGGCAATCCCATGATCATCATATCCCGCACTTCCGCAACTTTTTTAGAACGATTATTTGAATACGAAGTACCCGAATTTACCGACGGATTAATCACCATAAAAAAAATAGAACGAGTACCGGGTGAACGCGCCAAAATAGCCGTAGAATCCTACGACGACCGCATAGATCCTGTAGGAGCATGCGTAGGAATGAGAGGCTCCCGCATACACGGCATCATCCATGAATTACGAAACGAAAGTATTGACGTTGTAAACTACTCTTCCAATCCTGTTATCTATATCCAGCGAGCATTAAGCCCTGCAAAAACCACCAGTATTACCATTTACGAAAAAACTAAAAAAGCAGATGTCTTTATGAAACCCGATCAGGTATCATTAGCAATCGGAAAAGGAGGATACAATATAAAATTAGCAGGAAAACTCACAGGATACGAAATAGATGTTTACCGCGATACCGACGTCGAAAATGAAGACGTTGACTTACAGGAATTTCACGATGAAATAGAACAATGGATTATTGACGCCCTACTATCCATAGGTTGCGACACAGCAAAAAGTGTTTTAGCACTCTCCGTTGAAGACATCATGAAACGAGCCGACTTGGAAGAAGAAACAGTATTAGAATTAAGACGCATTTTAAAAGAAGAATTTGAATCATAACAGCATAATATAACATAAAAATATCAATATTAAGTACATAAAAAAACTACAAAAAGTTTATTTACAGATAAAAAAAAATATGACAGGGAATCCAATAAGGCTAAGAAAAGCTGCTCAAGAGTTTAACGTTGGAACATCAACTATCATTGAGTTCCTCGAGAAGAAAGGGCATTTTCTGGAAGACAATCCAAACACAAAAATTCCGGAAGATCTCTTCGAACTCCTTGATATTGAATTCAGAAAAGACAAAGAAACAAAATTGGGAGCAGAAAAAATAGATGTTACTAATCTTCGCAACCAAAAAACCATTACCATAGCCGATAAACCAAAAAAGACAATTATTGACGACGAAGTAAAATGGAAAACCTCAACCCTTAGTGATAATTTACTCATTCGCGAAACCACACTTTCTAAAATACCTGTAACCACATTAAAATCAGAAAAAAACATATCAAAGAAAACCGACCCGGATAAAAAAGCACAACCGACTAAACCACCGGTAGATGTCAAAAAAAATGAAATCCCACATATAGAATATCCAATACAACCAAAAGAAACGACACCCGAAGAAGAACCAAAAATTAAAAAAAATATTCAAGAAACGATTTCACCAATTAAAGTCGAAGAAATTAAACCTGCCATTGAAAACAAACCGGAAATTGAAGAAGAAAAAAATATTACAGAACAAAAAGAAAAAGTAGAACAAGAAGAAAAAGTAGAACAAGAAGAAAAGAAAGAGAAAAAAGAGGAAATTATAGAAGTATCAATAACAGAACAAACTAATAAAACAGAACCCGAAAAAATCATTTCCGATATCCCTAAAATAGAAATTAAAATAGTTGACCACATTGATATAGATGCTCTTAAGCCAACAAAAAAGAGTTCGGCAGAAAAAAAGAAAGAAAAAAAACGCAAACAAAAAGAAGCTAAAGCAGCAGCCCGTCAAGCAGCAAAATCTCAATTAGAAACCGAACAAGCCATAACCGTTAACAAAACGGAAACAGAAACAAAAACCGATACACAGGAAGAACCAAAAAAAGAAAAACCCGAAGACAACTTTATTCGAGTTAAAGTGCCGAAAATACAAGGCCCAAAAGTAATAACAACCATTGATTTAAGCCAGTTCGAACGCAAACCCGTAGCATCTTCCTCCGAGGACATTACCAAAAAACGAAACAAGAAAAAAAGAGCACGAATTGAATCAGGTAAACCACAAAAACCTTCACAACCACAAAAACCTTCACAACCACAACGTCCTGGACAACCACAACGTCCTGGACAACCACAACGTTCCGATCAGCAACAACAAACCGACCAGCAAAAACACAAAAAACAACAACGTCCCACACAACCCGAAACTTCAAAAAAGGAAAACAAAGATCAAAAATCTTTTAAAAAGAAACCCTCAAGATTAGAAGTCAGAGCTGTCCCTACCGAAGAAGAAATTAAAAAACAAATCAGCGATACCCTCAATAAACTGACAGGCACCAGCAAATCGAAAGCATCCAAACACCGTAGAGAAAAAAGAGAAGGCATTCGTGAAAAAATGGCTGTAGAAGCTAAAAAAGCAGCCGAAGAAAAAACGATACTCAAAGTAACGGAATTTCTTACCGCAAACGAATTAGCAAGCATGATGAATGTTCCTGTAACCGAAGTCATCAAAAAATGTATGGACATCGGACTTTTCGTATCCATTAACCAGCGATTAGATGCCGAAACCATCGTCTTCATAGCAGATGAATTTGGATACCAGGTTACATTCATTGATTCAGAAGAACATGAAACCAAAAATGAAGAAGAGATTGATGATTCGGCAGATTTAGTACCTCGCCATCCGGTAGTAACCGTTATGGGACATGTTGACCACGGTAAAACAAAATTATTAGACTATATACGCCATGCCAACGTTGTAGCAGGAGAAGCAGGCGGAATTACCCAACATATCGGTGCTTACTCTGTAACTTTAGACGACGGAAGAAAAATCACTTTCTTAGACACACCCGGGCACGAAGCTTTTACCGCCATGCGTGCACGCGGAGCAAAAATCACCGACGTTGCCATTATCGTCATTGCAGCCGACGACGACGTAATGCCTCAAACAAAAGAAGCCATCAATCATGCACAAGCAGCCAATGTCCCCATAGTTATCGCCATCAATAAAATTGACAAACCAACCTCAGACCCTGAAAAAATTCGTAAACAATTAGCCGAACTTAACATACTCGTTGAAGAATGGGGAGGAAAATATCAGTGTCAGGAAATATCGGCAAAACAAGGCATAAATGTTGACCTTCTTTTAGAAAAAGTATTACTCGAAGCCGAGATGCTTGAACTAAAAGCCAATCCCGACAGATTAGCCAAAGGCACAGTCATTGAGTCGAAATTAGAACCCGGACGCGGATATGTATCCAGCGTATTAGTACAAGGCGGTACCTTGAAGAAAGGAGAAATAGTACTTGCAGGACAATATTTTGGTCGCATAAAGGCACTTTTTAATGAGCGTTATCAATTGATTGAATCCGTTCCGCCTGCTACACCCGCACTGATTCTGGGACTCAACGGAGCCCCTCAGGCAGGTGATAATTTTTCCGTCTTAAAAGAAGAAAGAGAAGCACGATTATTAGCCACAAAACGCCAACAACTCCAGCGTGAAATAGGATTACGCACTCAAAAACATATCACCTTAGACGACATCGGAAGAAACATTGCAAGAGGATCGTTCAAAGAATTAAACATCATTGTAAAAGGAGATGTGGATGGCTCCGTAGAAGCCTTATCGGATTCACTCTTGAAACTCAGTTCCGAAGAAGTAAAAGTGAATGTCATTCACAAATCGGTAGGCGCCATCATTGAATCGGACGTATTATTGGCATCGGCTTCAAATGCCGTTATTGTAGGCTTTCAAGTACGCCCCTCAGTCAATGCACGAAAACTTGCCGAAGCAGAACAAATTGACATCCGACTTTATTCCATAATCTATAACGCCATCGAAGAAATCAAATCCGCTATCGAAGGAATGTTGGCACCTGAAATCAAAGAAGAAATTACCTGTAACGTCGAAGTGCGCGAAATATTTAAAATCCATAAAACCGGAACAGTAGCAGGTTGCTTGGTATTAGACGGCATCATTACCCGCGATGCAAAAGTGCGCATCATACGCGACGGAATAGTCATTTATACCGGATTACTCGGATCGCTGAAACGTTATAAAGACGACGTAAAAGAAGTACGCTCAGGAATAGAATGTGGATTGAATATTACCAACTTCAACGACATAAAAGTTGGCGACATTATAGAAGGATATAAAGAAACTGAAGTAAAACGGAATTTAGGATAAAAAAACAATCATATTTACCGTCTTTTTTCTTTAAAATACTGTTTATATTCACCATACGAAGGACAGCCCATCTTTTTTTGGGATTTACAAGAAGACAATCCAACCAAACAAAAAATAAGCAATACAGATATAATCGTGTAGAGTATTTTACTGTTTCTTAAACGAGCGATGATATTTGACATTTTCCAAGTATTTTTTTATTAAAAGTTAATTGCATATTGCTATTAATAACTACTTTTTTGCTGTATTATTATCTTTTATTTTAAAAAATCAGTGAGATTTTTTAAAAAGCATTTCTTTTTCTTTTTTTGAGAGCAGGTCGTAACCATGTTTGGATATTTTGTCCAAAATACGGTCAATTTCTTCCTGCTCATGTTTTTTTCTGATATTGTAAAGTTCGTCGTCAGTATAACGGTAATTAGTATTTTTCCCTGTTTTTTCTTTGAAAGTTTTAGATTTGGAAAAGTATTTTAACGGTTGCAGTTTAAAAAAATGCAGTTTGAGATTTGCTGCATAGAGCAATCCGAAGAAAGCGCCGCCAAGATGCGCAATATGTCCTCCTGCATTACCATGTTGAATGGAAAGCACATCTATGGCTAAATAAACCAATGCTATCCAAATCAATCGGATACGTCCTATAAAAAGTAAATTCAATGTATAATGCGGAACATAAAACGAAACCGTCATCACTACAGCCATCACCGATGCCGAAGCGCCTAAAGCGTGTGCTTCACCGCAAATAGAGTCGAAAACAGGAAATATATTGTATGACAGCATAAAAAACAATGCACCGAAAATGCCTCCCCATAAGTAAACCCACAACAGTTTACGAGAAGTTAAAAATTCTAAAAATATTTTACCAAACCAATAAAGCCACAACATATTTATGAAAATATGCCAAAAATCGAAATGAAGGAACATATATGACAACGGTGTCCAAAAACGATGGAGCAGCAATGGAATATATGAATGTATCGCCATATAATCGCTCACCATAAATTCAACACTTTCAACAGGCACATTATAAAGCCATGATACCAAAGAAACCAAACAAAAACAAAACCAAACTCCTATATTGATTATCAACAGCCACAATAGAACCGAACCGGATCGTAAAAACGATTTAATTTTATCGCTTATGCTTGGGGATTGGTACTGATTATATGGGTTATAATAAAACGACGACATGTTTATTGTTTCTTATTTTTTCTCCCAGACTTCGGTAATTTCGCCGATATAAATGCGGTGAAAATCTTTTGTCGGATATACATTGGTGATGATGGAGGTGTCAATAAAATTGGATTCATCGAAAAAGTCATTATATATTTTTTTACATTCGATAATCAGTCGAGCTTCTTCAAACGAGATATTTCCTGATGGTAATATCTTGGGGGTCAATCCGGAGCCTTTTACTTTTTCTTCGTCGCGTCCTGAAACGGTACCCAGATATTGCAGTTTATCACGATAGGTTTCGTTAAAAAACGTAAGTGTGTAGATGGGTTCTCGCTCTGTAAATTCAAAAGTATAGCGTTGTGGACGAATAAAACAGAACGCTACGGGTTTATTCCACAGATTTCCGATACAGCCCCAACTTGCCGTCATCATATTAAAATGGTCGGGAGTTCCTGCTGTTATTATCGCCCAGTCGTCTGCGAAGAGCGTTACACTGTTGTCTTTAATCTCTTTAACGGAAATCTGATGCCATGTTTCCGTTTTCTCGGTTTTCTGCTCAACACATGAATTTAGTATCATTGCCATTGTTATTAATAATATAAACTGTTTCATCATTGCTATTTATCTTTTATTTTATTATTTCAATATTCTTTCACTTTTATTTCCACATCATTGTCGTAAGTTATTTCTTTTATTACTTTTCCTTTTTTGTTGTAATATTTTTCAACTCCGTGTTTTTTGTCATCTGTATAATGGGTTTCCATTGAAATAGTTCCATCAGAAAAATATTCGTATAGTGTTCCGTTTCCCATATTAAAGATGGCTTCGCCTGATTTTTCACCCTGTGGTGTCCAAAAACTCCATGTTCCGTGTTTTTTACCTTTTGAGTAATTACCCAGTGCGGCAATTTCGCCGAAGGTATAATAATGGTTAGTTGGACCATCGAGCGTATCGTTCACATAAAAAAGTTCTTCTACTATGGTGCCAAATTCATCGTGAATGGTAGCCGTACCTTCGCGTTTACCGTCAATGTAGGTATAACACTCTTGTATCACTCCTTTGTAATAGTATTTTCTATATTGCCCGTGTACAACGCCGTCTTTGTAATCTATCGAAATTTCCACATTGCCGTTTGGGTGATACAGGACAAAACGTCCGTCCATTACTCCGTTTTTTGTGGTTACAACGGTATGAATTTCTCCGGTAGGGTAATAGGTTTTTTCAATCTTAATTTTATCTTTACAACTTGCAAATATTAAACAACTTACAACAACAATCAACAAAGGTTTCATTTTATATTTTTATATAGTTAAATTAAATTATCAATTATTTCTGATGGTTTTAATGGGTGAAATTTTGGCAATCGCCACCGATGTCAACCACATTACCAATAAACCGGTGGCAAAGATAACAAGATTTAAGAGAATGATATGCCAAATATGCAACATAATGGGAACTTCGCTCATATAATACGATTCTTGAGGTAGTTTGATGATGGAAAAATGTTGTTGTAGTAAACATAATCCTACTCCGATAATATCGCCGATAATAATACCAATCAGTACAATTTTTGTTACAAGTATGGTAAATGTTTTCCGTATCAATGTGTTATTACCTCCCAGCGCTTTTAATATTCCGATGGTCGAAGCATTTTCAAAAACCACTATCAACAAGGTTGAAATCATGGTAACTCCCGATACAAATAGCATTAAAATAATTATTATCAACGCATTGGTATCTTGAAGGCTCAGCCAGTCGAAGATTTGCGGATAGGATTGTTTTATGGAAACGGCGCTTTGGTCGTATGGGATGACGGAATCTACATATTGTGTTATTGATTCTAATTGATTGAAATCATCAATTAAAACCTCAAAACCCGATACATGGTCTTCTTCCCACCCGTTAAGTTTTTGGATATGACCGATGTCGCCGATGACAAACATATTGTCCAATTCTTCCATTCCTGTTTCATAGATGCCGCAAACCTGAAATTTTCTTCCTCTGGGCTGTACATTATCCGATGTGAGAAAAAACATTCGCAGTTCATCTTGAAGGTTTATTTTCAGCATGGATGATAAGGTTTTTGAAATCATCACCTCGTTGGATATACCGCTGTCGGGCAATAAGATATGTCTTCCTTCTATCATCTTGTCTTGAAAAAACGACCAGTCGTAATCCCGTCCAATCCCTTTTAAAACAACACCTTGAATTTCTTCATCCACTTTTATTAATCCTGCTTTGACCCCAAACATCTGAATATGCCTTATCCCTTTTCCCTCTCCGAACGAAGGATAATAAGTCTGCCGGAGTGAAATCGGCACCATCTCAAAAGAGTTGTTTGTGTCGTATTTTTCAATCCGAATGTGCGAACCGAAACCCGCTACTTTGTTGGTTATTTCGACCTGAAATCCGGTTACAACAGCCATTGTAACAATCATGACCGTCAATCCGATAGCCACGCTTGCGGCAGCAATCACTGTGATTGCTCTGCTGAAACTGTTCGCCCTGTTTCCCGATAGCCTTCCGGCAATAAATAATGATGGATTCATATTTTAGTGCAAAAGTACTTGAATTTTTCGGATAATAAAGAAACAAACTAAAATTCGAGGTTTTTTGAGGAAAGTACCAATAACTTGGTTATATAGCAAAGCAATAAAAAAAAACGAGGCATTTTCCTTTGAAAACACCTCGTTTTTTGTCTGAACCACGATTTTTACAAGATTCACATAATTCACAAGATTATTTTAATCAAACTCATCATTTTAACCAAACTAAAATTCATACTGAGGTACGTAACAATCCGGTTTAGACATAAAATATCTCTTCATTTTGGTGCTGTTTGTAAGTCATTTTTTTTTAATCATATTAAAATCAGAATACAGACATTTTATATTCGGAACTGACATTACCCTAAAGAATCCCGTAGGGATGTCCTCATCTCAAAATTCAAAATTCAAAATTGTCTAACAGTCTTGTGTCTAACAGTCTATTTTAATTATTCAATTATTCAATTATTCACAACGTCATTACGGTCTTGACCCGCAACATAATTTAAAAAAAATTGTACCTTTGCCGTAAAATAAGACAAAGGAAACCTATAATTTGCAAATTATGAATTATTATCTTCAAACCCGTACCTGGAAGTTGGCTTTGCTTGTCATTGCCGTTTTGTTTTTATTAGGCTATATCTTTGCCGTTTATACCATTATCAGAAAGATTTCGGAAAATGAACGGCGGCAAGTTCAGGCATGGGCTATCACGGTACAGAAAAAAGCCGATATGGTTAATTATACCGAGCAATATTTTCAGAAAGTACGAGAAGAAGAGCATCGTAACGCCAACATCTTAGCGTCTGCATTCAAATATTTTAGTGTGTCGGGATTCGGCGACATCAGCAACGATTTCTTCTTCAACATTATTCAAACCAACAAAAACACCCCTGTTATTTTAGTTGACGAAAAAGACAATATCATCACCGCAAACAATATTGATTTTGATAAGGATACCGTTAAAAAATTCGCAGGAGTTATTAAAGAACGGTTTTCACAATTTGAACCTATTGAAGTCTTTCATTATAAAAATAATGTTCAACATCTGTATTATACCCATTCCAAACTCTACTCCGAACTATATGCGGTGCTGGAAGAGATGAATCAATCTTTTTTTGATGAAACAGCAGATAATATCGCTGCCGTACCGGTTCTCATTACCGATTCGACACAACATTATATATACGCCATGGGGAACATTCCGCCCAACAATACTAATGAAAACGACTCCATCTATATTTCCAATATTCTAAAGAAAATGAAATCACAAAACGACCCCATTGTTGTTACCCTTCCCGAACATGGAGTACGTTATATCTATTATATGACTTCGGAGATGCTTGTATTGGTGCGCCTGTTTCCTTTTGTACAACTGTCGGTTTTGATAGTTTTGATTGTGTTGGCATATCTTGTATTTTCCGTTGCCCGCAATGCGGAACAAAATCGTATCTGGGCTGGAATGGCAAAAGAAACAGCACATCAACTCGGAACACCCATCTCTTCCATGATAGCCTGGACAGAACTATTGAAGATGCAGGAAAAAGGAGAAGAAATAGCGGTGGAATTAGAAAAAGACATCTCCCGCCTGCATATCATAGCCGACCGTTTCTCGAAAATAGGCAGCGCTCCATCAATGGATTATATTGACTTGGTACCACTTATCGAAGAAACATTAAACTATCTCAAAAAACGCATCTCAAATAAAATCATTATCCATTTCCATCATCCCCAACACCCTGTTTGTACATTTACTAATGCCCAACTTTTCTCATGGATTGTCGAAAATCTGACCCGAAATGCAGTAGATGCCATGAGCGGATCCGGAACTTTTACCATTACCATTAACGAAGATGAAAAACATATCATCATTGATTTTACAGATACAGGAAAAGGAATACCTAAAAAATTACAACACCGTCTATTTCTACCCGGATTCACCACCAAACAACGTGGTTGGGGTCTTGGATTACCATTAGTGAAAAGAATATTAAAGGATAATAAAGGAAAAATTATCCTTAAAAGTTCTACTGTAGGCACAGGATCTACCTTTAGAATTTTGCTGAATAAATGTGATTAATGAAAAAATGATGAACCATAAATAATAATACCATGAACAAAAAACAATTAATAACACTGCTAATCATATTATCTCTATTGCTTACAGCCCTTTTCATCTATCTCATTATTCATTATCAAAACAACCATCAAGATGCTGAAATAATAGAAGAAGAACAAGAATGGATACCGGTAGAGAGGTATGGCATCGTTGTTGACACCCTCGAAATGCACGAAGACCTCATAAAAAGCGGAGAAACCCTGTCGGCAATTTTAGAGAGAATCGGAATCGGCTCTCATGCTGCCAATCAAATCTATAACAACAGTAAAAACGTTTTTGACAACCGTAAAATACGGGCAGGTCAGCCATACGTCATTTTAAAAACAACAGATTCACCCTCCACCCCACTCTACTTGATTTATGAAAATTCAAAGATACAATATACCGTATTTGAACTTTTTGAGCCATACAATGTGTATCAGAAAGAAAATGAAATAACCTATATAAGCGATACGATTGCAAGCGTCATCACTTCTTCGTTGTGGAATGCCATTGTTGAAGACAAAGGCGACCCAGCGCTTGCAGCCGAATTAGCCGATATATATCAATGGACAATAGACTTTTTCGGCATTCAAAAAGGAGATGAATTTTTTGCCATTTATGAAAAACGATTTGTTGAAGGAAAATATATTGGCTTAAGCAACATAGAGGCTTCACTTTTTAAACATAACGGGAAAAACTATTACGCCTTTTATTATCAACAGGACAGCACAAAAAAAGGAGAATATTTCGATGAAAACGGACAAAGTCTTAGACGGGAATTTTTAAAAGCCCCGTTAAATTACAACCGTATTTCGTCAAAATTTACCAACAGCCGCTATCATCCCGTTTTAAAGATATACCGCCCACACCACGGAGTTGACTATGCCGCACCATCGGGAACGCCTGTCTATACCATCGGCAACGGCAAAGTTGTAGAAAAAGGATACGACAAAGGAGGCGGGAACTATATCAAAATAAAGCACAACGCTACGTACACAACGGTTTACATGCACCTGAAAGGTTTTGCAACCGGCATTAAACAGGGTTCTTCCGTATCACAAGGGCAGTTGTTAGGCTATGTTGGTTCAACCGGATTATCCACAGGACCACATTTAGATTTCCGAGTGTATAAAAACGGCACACCCATCAATCCGCTTTCGATGCAATCGCCCCCAGCCGAACCCATTGCAAAAGATTTGATGCCGATATATTTGGAATATATCACTCCACTGCTGCAAACTTTGGATAATATTAAATGATTCATTAATGACGAAATAGTGTTAATTTTAAATTTGTCAACTTGATCAAATTATAATTTCAATTAAATATTGTACCTTTGCAGCCAAATTAATTTACTGACATGAAAAAATATTTTTTATTATTTATTGCCCTGTTCTTTGTGGGAGCGCTTTTAGCACAGGAAAAATCATCACGATCACAATCTCGATTTAATGCCGATTTTAAAACCTATAAAAAAATCAGTATCGGGACTGATTTCACTTATGATATTTGGCAAAATATGCCCGATGCAGTAGGACGTAAAGGTTTTAATCGCAGTTCAAGTTTTTTCGGAACATATAATTTCAGATTAAATAACAGCAGTTTTTATTTATGTCCGGGCTTGGGATTCAATTTTAGAAATATATACGGCAAAGCGTTATTGCAGCGCGATACCTTAACGGGAATTGCATTCAATCCCGTACCGGAAAATACCTCCTATAAAAAAGCAAAAACAGGATTAAGTTATATAGAAATGCCTGTTGATTTGCGCTATTCATATAAGAGGTTTCAGGCAGGCATCGGATTGAAAATTTCGTGCAATATTGGAGTGATGAGTAAATATAAAGGCAAACAATTTGCCGAAAACGGAATAGCAGGCGAGTACTCGTACGGTTCCAATATCAAAGAAAAATGGGTTCAAATTCCTAATGCAGAGCGTTTTCAATTTGGCGCTCAAGTACGAATCGGATACAGTTGGATTCATGCATACGGATATTACAGTTTTTCCAAAGTGTTTAAAAGCAAAACCGAAATAGATATGTATCCTATTTCGGTGGGTATTTCTGTGATGCCGTTTAAATAATATTATTCCTTAAAAACAATCCGCGCTCTACAGGCTGCTTTATCGGTTTTACGTATTTCAAAGTAAAAATCGTTGGGACAGGTTTCTTCAACGGCAACAATTACTACCTCGTCGAAAAGAATTTCGTTCAAATAGTTTATTTCAAAGCGTTTTATTGTTTTATTTCGATAGGTTTCCAAAGAGAAATAATCACATATCCATTCAATATAACGCATGCTGTTGACGTGTATGTTTACATCAATATCGCTATATTTTACCCTAAAAGAATTGAATACATTTCCTTTAACAGGGGGCAATTTTACGGATTCGTCCTTTAAAGCAGGTATATTTTCGGCATAAAGGTGCATGTTTTCAAGGATTTTCAAATCTTTCAAACGGCGTGTTTTCAAATCAAACATCACCCAGTGAGAAGCGGCTCTACCTGTTATAGTACCTGCTGCGTTTCGGATTAAAAAGTTACGGGTTGTCAAAAACTGTTCAACTTTTTCAACCCATGTTTCTATCGTAATGGTATCATATTCGTTAGGAAACTCATCTATCTCTACCGATAATCTAATCAACGCCCATGTACATTGCATCTCGTTGAGGCAACAAAGTCCGAATCCGTTATCATTAGCGTTTTGGTTTGCTGTAGAAAGGAGCGCATCTACCATTGTAACTATTGTAGCTCGATGCAGAAAATCAACATCCTGTGTTTGAATAGTAAAAGGGTAAGAGCGTTTCTTAATAATCATGGTTTTGTTTTTTGCGGAGAGGGGGGGATTCGAACCCCCGGTACCCTTTCGAGTACGACAGTTTAGCAAACTGTTGGTTTCAGCCACTCACCCACCTCTCCAAAAAGATGGCTCTGCCAAAAACGGGTGCAAAGATACAACGTTTTTTGATTTTAGCAAAGTTTTTTCTATCCATTATTTGAAAGTGGATTTAATATTTTAATACCACATTATATCTACTTTTATTTTATTTAAAACTATTTGGTTTGATATTTTAATAAAAAAAACTGCCCATCTCTGGGCAGCCATGAAAAAAATATATTTAACTAAAATATTATTCTACTACAATCTTTCGTGTTACATTTCCGTATTCGGTATCTATCTTGATGAAATAGACTCCGGCGGGTATTGTTGTAACCGATATTTTCATGTTAGTTGTACATTGGGTTGTTTCATAGACCATTTGACCTGTGATGTTGTACAACCGGACAGCAGTCGGAACTACTTTTCCGGTGATGTTCAGTTCGTTATGTGCGGGATTGGGGAATATTTGGAATGTGTCTGCAGGAATGGTACAAATGCCTGTTACGTTGATTACAACGGTAACGCCTTCAGTTAAGGGCGATTCGCACTCTTCGTAAACGGCGCTTACTTTGTAAATGTAGGTTCCGTTTTCGAGGTCTTCATCGTGGTATTCCATCGCGGTTATCACTGCGGTATTGATTTGTGTTCCGTCACGATAGATGTTATATCCTTTTAATGTGCCTTCGGGATTTTCCGGCGCGCTCCAAATGATTACGGCTGTTTTTTCTTCGTCTTTTCCGGAGAGATTTGTAGGTATTGCCATTTCGCAGACTATGGTAACGGGTACTCCGTCGGTTAATATTGATTCGGAGCAATGTTGGTAAGATGCGCTTACTTTATATACGTATGTTTTATAGTCAAGGTCTTTATCCTGATAGGTCAGAACGCTTGCCGATGCTTCGCCGATTTTTACTTCATCGCGGTAGATGTTGTATTTTACAAGTTTTCCGTCAATGTTAGCAGGTTTTTTCCAGTTGAGGATGGCGGTAGTTTTTTGGGCAGTTCCTTCGAGGTCAACGGGTTCTTCGCAAAGTATGGGCGGTGTAAAGTTGCAAATCACATTCGACATTTCTGCTAATGATTCTTTATCGCCGGTATATACGGCGGTTACATTGTAAACATAAATGCCTTCGGTAATGTTATTCTCTGTATAGGTAAGAACGGTAAGTGGGGTTGCGCCGTTCAATTTATTTCCATTGCGATAAATGTTGTAACCGATGGGTGTTCCGCTTGCGGGGGCTTGCCAGGTAACGACAATGGCTGTTTCGCCTTGTAATTCGGCATGTACATTTTGTACTGTCGGCAATGTGTTGGGGAAGGATATGGTATAGTCATGGGTTTGTCCGTAACTGGAATTGCTACATGCAGCAGGTGCGCTGTTATATTTACAAACAAGTCGGAAACGATAATTTCCGTATTCGTAGGTACCTGCCGGAATGGTAAAGGTAGAAGTGGTTTCACTGGTACCTCCTGCCATGGTTATCAGTTTTTCGTTAGCGTCAAAGGTGTTATTTCCGTTTAAATCGAACCATCCTCCTATTTGTTGACTGCTATATCCGCATTTTACTTTTATGGTATATTGTTGTCCTGCTTCTAATGGCAGTACCATGTGTGTATAGTCCTGATATCCGTTTGAAGCACAGTCACTACTTTGGTTATTTATCAAAACGGTTGTTCCCTTTAGAATCTGCACATATAAGAATTTATCGTTTTCTCCACAATTTTGATTGCCTGATGAACAGGCGTTCCCTAAAACGGGGGCAGTGCTTGTTGCTTTGAAGGTAGTATTAAATGAGCGTCCATACTTGGCAGTGAGTGAAAAATCCATATTAACGTCATAGCCTGATGGTATATTCGGGCTTACTATTACGTAAAAATCTAAATTCATGGTTTCTCCGGCAGGCAGGTTGCCTCCGTTACGTTTTTTTCCGTCATCGCAGGCAATAATTACGTAGGGATCGTTAATTTCTAATTTTCCTTCAATGTCGAAAGCATCTGCGCCTCCGCTATTTTCGATTACGGTGGTTATTTTTACCAAATTACCTTTTGGCAACTTGGCGCCTTCAACGTCATTGATTAACACTTTTTTCAAAGAGAATTTCGGTGCGTATGCTTTTAATATCAATTTGCTTTCCCATGGGTTTGTGCCGGGTTGTGTTACGGTTAAGTCAACAGGGAAAGTTTTGCCGTCAACGATATCGTTGGCTACGGTAACTTTAAATTTCACTGTTGCTAATCCATCGGGGCTGATGACAGCGGTATATTGTGCTGTTCCGGTGTTGATGGTCAGTTGTGGGTCGGTGTTGGTGATTGTTACTGTAAGTGTTCCTGATGTGGGAGCGACACCAACATTTTTCAAAGTAACTTCAATTTCGTCGTTATCTGCATAATAGGTTAAAACATCTGCGCCAATAACGCTATAACCCATTGGAACGATATAAGGACCGCTTGGAGGAATAACAGATACATCGGATAGGTGGGCAACTTTGTTGAATCCGGTAACGCAGAGTGTCATATCCATCGGATTGGCTAACGGTGCGGCAAATTGAATATTGGCAACGCCGCCTGTAACGGTGGCAACTCCTGCGATGATAACTTCGCCGTTATCAATGTAAGAGAGCGCTGCTACGGCGCCTTCGGCATTACAGGTTACTGCTAATGAGGTTGCTCCGATAAAGATTGTAGATTGGTTGGATACCGTCATCGCCTGAGGTGTTTTTGTTCTGAAATTTAACGACGGGTCGCCGAAAACATTCCAGCATTTTAAGTCATTCAATCCACCACTACCATGAACCATAAACATTTTTTGTGATGCGTTCAGCATTGTGCCGGCTATTGTTCTCATAATAGGCGCTGTATTACCGTAAGGAGAAGGTAAATCCATGATAATATTTACAAACTCGTCTTGTCCTGTCATTGGAGGTAGCCAACTCATACTGATAGAACCCATTAAAGATGCAACTGCACCTGTAGGTTGTCCGTTATATGAGGCGCGTGCCCAACCTTCGGCAAAACAAACTTGTGAGTTTGTAAACTCACCATTATTACAGGCTACAGAACAAATAAATGGAAGTTTGCCTACGTTTTGCAACTGATTAACATGTGTAGTGCTATAAGTAACCCCTCCCGTTAGTGTCCATGCAGTTACACTGCCATGATTACAATAATTTGCCATGCTAATACCATCATTAACATGTTGCGAAATTTGAGTGACAGACGTTGCCGGAACTCCGCATCCTGAAGTATAATCTTGATGTACGGTTGTGTATCCGTAACTTAAAAGTCTGTTTCGAATATTATTCATGTGCACATAGTCTGCTTCTCCGCCATCATGTCCGCTTCCTGAACCCTCGTTTGCAGCAACTCCCATAGCATTTTGTATCCAAGTATCTGCTGTGGTCAGGTCGCGTTCATAATGAATAGTGCGTTGCACCTGAGTTTGAACATGGGCAACACTCTCAGCAGACATTCTTCCCACCAGTATTTCAAGATAGTTATCACCGGTCATTTCTCCAAACAATATATCTCCGGGAGCGGGTGATGGGCTACCGCCTGTAAACATTTGAGATGGTATTTGCGCAGCATCTCCTACTAATAATACGAAAGCTAAGTTATTTGCGGGATTGTTGTAAAAATTGGTAATGTACGTTTTTATCGCAGCGGCTGTTGTTCCGGCTGTTGCGGTAGAAACCAAAGTGGTTTTACGTCCCATAGTGCGTTTCCAATCAATGTATGGCTGCATTTCATTTACCCATGGTGTATGGCAAATAACCAATATTTCGCCTGCTTCGCCTGTGGGATAGCCTCTTTGTTGAAGAACGGAACTGTTAATAAACATACGATTATACATCGCATTAAATTCCGGTTCAATGGTTTCATGACGTTTTTGGTTGATGAACTCGTTCACTCCCGAATTTCTGGTATTTTTCACCGATACAATAATTTCGGAATAAACCCTCAGAACTTTCGTAACGGGGTTATACTGAACGGGATAAACATCAACCGACTGTCCTCTGACGTCTCTCATAATGAAAGGCTCTCTTAGGCTTGCTAATGTTCCGGGGTAAAAGCCGTCTTTTTGATAGATTTCGCCTTTTACGAATGGAACGGTTGCAGGGTCAATGTTACGTGTTAAATTTCCTTTCGACGGGGCAATTTCAATGTTTTCAAACTCTTGATACTGTCCGCAGGAAATTTCTAATTCCGAACTGCCTGTGTCGGGAATGATGAATGAGGCAGTCAGATAAAACATTTCGGGCTTTCCTTCTTGAAGCATAAACGGAGCAACGTCCGATGTTGCAACAAAGGCTTGTCCGTAATCGGTATTTACTTCAAACAGTTCGATTGTGTTAAGTTCAAATCGAATGGTTGTTTGGTTGTCGTTTTGCAACGTTAATACCGGTTGGTTCTTAACATTATTGTTATAGCCCACTGTCAACAGTTGACTTTGTGCAAACACACTCGTAGTCAGGGCTATCAATAGGATAACCGCTAACTTTTTTAATAAAAATTTGGTCATAATCTGAAAATTTATTAATTTAATTTTGTATTTTATTGATATAAATATATTGCTATTTTCTGTGGGTGCAAATATAGTAAAAAATCGCATACTTAATAATTATTATAAAAAAACAGTATTAATTTTGTTCTGTTGTTTTCAAAGAATACAATAAAAAAAAAAGAGTGCCTGAAAACAGACGCTCTTAAAAAATGAAAACATCAAAAAAAATAAATTCTTTTATATTTTTACTATTTTTTTGGTAATTGTTCCGTTTTCGGTTTCTATTTTAATATAATAGATGCCGTTGGGGATATTTGATAAATCAAATGTGGTTTCGTTGGTTTCAGAGCAAATACGCAGGTTTGCCCCTAAGGCACGACCCATCATATCGAATATTTCAATATTCGTAATTTGTGTTTCGTGGTTTGTTATTTTAAATTTACCTGTGGTTGGGTTTGGAAATATTTGTATGATGGTGGGATTTGCTGAAACATCGTTGATGGATACTACTGTTAAGCACGCTATATTCGACTTCAAAGGTTCTTCACAATCGTTATATACTACTTCAACTTGATAACAGTATTCAACATCGCGTTCTGTATTTACGTCGAGGAAAGAGAGTCCTGAAATGATTCCGGTATTTATTGTTTCTTCATTACGTAATACATTATAACCGGCGAGTTCGGTGCCTTCATATTGGGGCGCTTCCCATGAAACAAGAATGTGTTCTTCTGTAACCTGTTCAACGACAATATTACTACCGAAAGGTATACACATACCGTCAATTATCACTGTTACCGGCTCGCAAGGTTCGCTTTCCAATGTTCCGGTTGAGTTGTATAAGGCTGTTACATCATATTTGTATGTGCCATTTGCAGGTACAATATCGGTGTAAGTGCGGCTGTCTCTTATGGGTTCGGTGTTAATCAATGTGTCATCACGATATACATTGTATCCGGTTACAGTCATGCTACTTGCTTCAGGTTCATCCCAATTGAGGATGACATAATTGGCTTTTTCGACTGTATATGTAAGGTTTTGAGGTGGTGGAAGTTCTAATGCACCACCGGCAGAGATGGCGGTAAGGTATGTAATTTTGTTGAAGGCTGTAACGGCAAGTGTATAACTATCGGTTGTAGGAGTTTCGGTAAAAACAATATTAGCAACACCGCCTGTTACTGTAGCAGTTCCTAAAATGATAACTTCTCCGGCGCCAATGTATGTAAGAGCGGCTAATGCGCCTTCTGTGTTGCAATTAACTTCAAATTCGGTTATTCCTGTCGGAATAGATTGTAAATGGGAGATGGTCATTTCTTGGGGTGTTTTTGTTCTGAACATCAAAGTGGGGTCTCCGAAAACAGTCCATGAATCGTAGTCTGCTCTGGCGGTTAGATAACCCGGGTTTGTTCCGTGTCGCATTATCATTCCTTGTGAAGCATTGAGCATGGCACCGGCAATGGTTCTTTTAATTCCGGGCTGGCTGTTATAGGGTGATGGCAGGTCTAAACAAATATTTACAAAAATGTCTTGAGCGGTCATAGGCGGATGCCAACTGAGGCTGATGGTAGCCATAAATGCTGAAATGGCTCCGGTGGGTTGATTATTTTGGGTAGCCCGTAACCATGCTTCGGCAAAGCATGTTCCGCTCATAAATTCGCCGTTGTTACATGCAACTGAAAACAGGTATGGGAGTTTGCCTGCATTTTGCAATGCGTTTACATGTGAAGTGCTGTATGTAACTCCGCCGGTTAATGTCCATGCTGTTAAACTGCCGTGGTTACAATAATTTCCCATACTTACACCGCTGTTGAATCGTTGTGAGATTTGATTTGCAGAAGTGGCAGGTACGCCACATCCTGATGTATATTCCTGATATACAGTTGAATAACCATTTGCTAAAAGACGGGTTCTAATGTTATTCATGTGCACGTAATCTGCTTCACCGCTGTCGTGTCCTTGTCCGGAGCCTTCGTTGGCTGCTATTCCTACTCCTGTCGGAAGCCACGAATCTATTGTTGTCATGTCGCGTTCATATTGAATAGAGCGTTGTACCTGAGTTTGAACATGTGCAACATTTTCGGCAGACATTCTTCCAATAAGTATATCCATGTATGGTGGACTTGTTAATTGTCCGTAAACTACATCGGAAGGTGCGTTGGGAGCCTGATGTGCGGGTATTTGTGGCGAATCGCCTACTAATAATACGAAGGCAAGATTGTTGTCTGGGTTGTTGTAGTAGTTTTGGATGTACGTTTTGATATTAGCGGCGGTAAGTGGTGTAATGGCTGAAGTAGGTACTATGGTCGTTTTGCGTCCAATGGTGCGTTTCCAATCAACGTAGGGCTGCATTTCGCTTACAAATGGCGTATGACATATAATCAGCAGTTCGCCTTCTTCGCTAGTGGGGAATCCTCTATTGAGAAAGTCATAGTTGATAAACAGATTTTGATACATTTGATTGAATGTAGGGTCAATGGTTTTATGTCGTTTTTGGTTGATGAACTCATTTATTCCTTCATTTTCAGTATAATTCACCGTAACAATGATTTCCGAATATACTCTTAATATTTTTGTTACCGGATTGTATTGCACCGGAAAAACATCCAACGATTGTCCTCTGATGTCTCTCATAATGAATGGTTCTCTTAAACTTGCTAATGTTCCGGGGTAAAAGCCGTCTTTTTGATAGATTTCGCCTTTTACGAATGGAACGGTTGCCGGGTCAATACTGCGTGGCAAATTACCTTTCGACGGGGCAATTTCGATGTTTTCAAACTCTTGATACTGTCCGCAGGAAATTTCCAACTCCGAACTGCCTGTGTCGGGAATGATGAATGAGGCAGTCAGATAAAACATTTCGGGCTTTCCTTCTTGAAGCATAAACGGAGCAACGTCCGATGTTGCAATGAAGGCTTGTCCGTAATCGGTATTTACTTCAAACAGTTCGATTGTGTTAAGTTCAAATCGAATGATTGTTTGGTTGTCGTTTTGCAACGTTAATAACGGTTGGTTCTTAACATTACTGTTATTGCCCACTGTCAGTAGTTGATTCTGGGCAAACACACTCGTAGTCAGGGTTATCAATAGGATAACCGCTAACTTTTTTAATAAAATTTTGGTCATAATCTGAAAAATTATTAATTTAATTTTGTATTATATTGATATGAATAAAAAAAATCTGCGGGTGCAAATTTAGTAAAAAATCGCATAAGTAATAATTATTATAAAAAAGCAGTATTAATTTTGTTTTGTTGTTTTCAAAGAACACAATAAAAAAAAGAGCACCTGTTTTCAGGTGGACTATAAAAAAAAGGGAGAAATTATTTTTTAACTATCTTTCTAGTTATTGTTCCGTATGAGGTTTTTATTTTAATATAATAAACGTCGGTGGGAACATTTGATAAATCAAATGCATGATTTGAGATTTGAGATTTGAGATTTGAGACAAGGTTTCCAAAAACATCAAAGATTTCAATTTCTAATATCTCATATCCCATATCTGACATCTCAATTCTAAATTCTCCGTTTGTCGGGTTGGGATATATGGTGATTGGGGTGTCGGGTGTTATTGTTGTAATATCTGTTTTCTCTTCAAAATTGGCTGTTAGTTCTACGTCTTCGGTTATTGTGAAACTGAATGGGTTGTCGGTTGAAATCTCAGCACCATCTTTTGTCCAGTTTACAAAGTTGTAACCGGAATATGGAGTTGCGGTAATGGTAACGTTAGTGTTCTCTTCATAAAGTCCGTCGCCTGTTGCGTATCCGTATTGAGGGTTATTAATAGTAATTTTCACAGTATATCCATTATTGCCTGTTATTTGAAATTCTTTCCACACTTCGGCTTTTTTGTAATCGGGGATAGCGCCTACAGGCACTTTCAAGTTACATTCTTTAATATTCACATTGTTAAAGACTCGCGGGGATATGATAATAGGGGTAGGATTGAGATTGGTAACGGACGTGAGATTTTTACACGATGAAAAAGCATACTCTGCAATGTCGGTTAAGCTACTCTGAATAACTATGGAAACAAGCGATGAGCAATCGGAAAAAGACCCATATTCAATTTTTTCCAAATTTTTAGGAAGGATTATGGAGGTAAGGCTGCGGCAAAAGTAAAATGCGCCTTCGTTTATGGTTGTCATATTATCGGAAAGGGTAACGGAAGCAAGGTCGAGACACCAGTAAAAGGCATAATTCCCCATTGTTGTAACGCTGTGTGGAATGGCTATGGAAAGCAGCGTTTCACATCCGTAAAATGCATCATTTCCAATGCTTTTTAAGCCATCGGGGAAGTTTATGGATTTCATTTTTAGACAATAAGCAAAAGATTCATTTCCAATAGTTTCAACACCTTCCGACATGATAACCGATGTTATCCCCTCACATCGGTAAAAGGCTCTATCCCAAATATTTTTTACACTTCCGGGTATGGCAACATCGGTAAGATGAATACATTTTATAAAAGCCCACTCTTCGATGTTTTGCACTCCATCGGGAATATTATAACTTCCTGTTTTCCCTCCGGGATAACAAATCAAAACCGTTTTGTCCTTATTAAACAATACGCCGTCGGCAGACGAATAATGATTGTTTTCACCATCTACATCAATAGATATAAGACTGCCGCAATAGGAAAATACTTTACTGCCGATACTTGAAACATTTTTCGAAATGGGAACGGATATAAGAGATTCACATTCTTGAAAAACTCCATGTCCAATACTTGTAACACTGTTTGCGATGGTAATGGATACAAGATTCCAACAGTTGATAAAGGCTATATTGCCGATATGTGTTACGCCGTTTTCGATGACAACATAAACGATAGATTCGCGATATTCGGACCATGGCACAGGAGTACAGCCATAGTCGGGCATGGCGCCGGCGCCGTTTATGGTTAATGTACCGTTGTTCAGATTCCATGATAGGGGACCTGTGGTGCCGCCTTGTGAAAAAGCACTTGTTACATATAGTAATGTAATGGTAAGTAAAATTAAAAATTTTGTTTTCATTGTCATATCATTATTAAAATACCTTGTAATTTTGATGCAAAAGTACAAATTTTATTGAGAAGGAGGAGGAATAAATTGTCTGAACCGGGATTTTAACAAGATTTACAAGATGAACAGGATAAATAACAGTAACTTCAACAGATGTCTCACTTCGTTTGCTTTGCAAACTTCGTTCGACATGACGGCTAATTTTTTTGAGAGGAAGAGCGGAGTTTTGCGGCTTCGCCGCAAAACTCCGCTCTTCCCCCC
>Ga0209628_10000473_pt1 | contig 24517 bp, 21 predicted proteins | sample TergutCu122P4_FD_187285 | JGI IMG/M metagenome (GOLD analysis project Ga0209628, IMG submission 187285) | Cubitermes ugandensis P4 segment gut microbial communities from Kakamega Forest, Kenya - Cu122 P4 (SPAdes) (version 2) | ecosystem: Host-associated > Arthropoda: Insects > Digestive system...
GGACTGGTTGAGGTTCGTGGGCGCCAGGAGGAAGGAGGAACTGGAAATGCTGGCCGAAAAAAACCCGCAAGTAGGCAAGGCGGTTGCCAAGCTGGTGGAACTCAACGCGGACGAACGCGCGCGCCTGATCGCGGATTCCCGCGAGAAGCTGCGTAGGGATAACGCTTCACAGTTGCGTTCGGCAAGGTTGGAAGGCAGAGAGGAAGGTAGAGAAGAAGGGCTGGAGGAAGGCCTGGAAAAAGGTCGGAAAGAAATAGCGCGCAAACTGCTCGATACCGGGATGCCTGCCGAGAACGTTGCGCAGATCACAGGATTATCCCGCGAAATCATCCAAACCTTGCGTCACCGGGAATAGCCCCGATTCTTTTGAGTGATTGCGAAGGGCTCTCTTTGTGACGCATGATCTCAAACGAATATTTGAGCCACCCCTTTCAGCAGGGGATTCCTCGATACGGTATTGGGGCGCCTTCGGCGTCAAGTGATGCTTTGTCTCGCTTGTTCAAAGAGTCGGCAACAATGACATTCATGCGATTGCCCTGCCCGGTGCCACAACCGAAGGGTAGATGTTTATTTGAATAGCTATAATTCTATTTTTACTTCCTGGCCCTCCTCATCCAGATGGACATTCAGCACCTCATGCACACCCTGGGCCGTCAGGCGCGCGAAGCTTCGCGCGTACTGGCAGCCGCCGCAACCGACGCCAAGAACACGGCGCTCATCGCCATGGCGGAAGAAATCCGCCGACAACGCGACGCCTTGGTTGCCGCCAACGCCAAGGATCTCACCCTGGCGCGACAGGCCGGACTGGAACCGGCCATGCTCGACCGCCTGAGCCTGAATGAAAAAGGCGTCGAAGCCATGGCCGCCGGACTCGAACAGGTGGCCTCGCTTCCCGACCCGGTAGGAGAAATCACCGATGTCCGCCGCCGCCCCTCGGGCATCCAGGTCGGCAAGATGCGCGTGCCGCTCGGCGTGATCGGCATCATCTATGAGGCGCGCCCCAGCGTAACGGCCGAAGCCGCCGCGCTTTGCCTGAAAGCGGGTAACGCCGCCATTCTGCGTGGCGGCAGCGAAGCCATCGAATCCAACCGCGCCATTGCCGCCTGCGTCCAGGCCGGGCTGGCCGCCGCCGGGTTGCCCACTACGTCCGTGCAGGTCGTCGATACCACCGACCGTGCGGCGGTCGGCGCGCTCATCACAATGCCGGAGTTCGTCGATGTGATCGTTCCGCGCGGCGGTAAAGGGTTGATCGCGCGCATCTCGAATGAGGCGCGCGTGCCGGTCATCAAGCACCTCGACGGCAACTGTCACGTCTATATCGACGATGAAGCCGATCCCCAAAAGATCGCGCCCATCGTCGAAAACGCCAAGACGCAACGCTACGGCGTCTGCAACACCGCTGAGACGCTCCTCATCGCGCGCAAGGTAGCAGCATCGGCGCTGCCGGAAATTGCCGCCATGCTGGCCTCCAAAGACGTGGAAATGCGCTGTTGTGAAGCGTCGCTTGCCCTCCTGCGGCAAGCGGACATCCCCGGCGCAAAGCTTGTCGCCGCACGGGAAGAAGACTGGAGCGAGGAATATCTGGCTCCGATCATCGCGGTCAGGATCGTCGCAGGACTGGACGAGGCCATTGCCCACATCAACACCTGGAGTTCCGGGCACACCGAAGCCATCGTCACCGAGAACTACACGCACGCCATGCGTTTTCTGCGCGAAGTGGATTCTTCCTCTGTCATGATCAACGCCTCTACCCGCTTTGCCGATGGCTTTGAATACGGGCTTGGCGCGGAAATCGGCATTTCCACCGACAAATTCCACGCGCGCGGCCCCGTCGGCCTCGAAGGACTGACCAGCCAGAAATGGATCGTTTTCGGCAACGGTGAAGTGCGCCGCTAAGAGCCCTCTGCAAAGCCTCTCCTGTCATTCTGCGCGTAGCGAAGCGAAGTCGCAGAATCCATACGCCGCGTGGATGCTGCGACTTCGCGCAGCATGACAAGCGGGGCACAGGGTTATACAGGAGTTCCCTAAGGCAATGCCCCCTCGCACATCACAACCCGCGCCCGAACTACCCGTCGCGCTTGCGGGCGAGCTCGACGCCTTCTGCGACGCGATGTGGCTCGAACACGGGCTGGCGCGCAACACCCTGGCGGGCTATCGCAGCGATCTCACGCTTTTCGGGCGCTGGCTGTGTGACGCGCGCGGCAGGAACCTCGATGCGGCCCGTGACGAAGATCTGTCCTTCTGGCTCGCTGAATTCAGCCGCCGCGCAAAACCGGCGAGCCAGCGGCGGCTGCTGGCCGCCTGGCGGCGCTATTACCGATACCTGCTGCTCAACGGACGCATCACCGAAGATCCGACGCTGAAACTCGACTCCCCCCTGCCTACAACCCGGTTTCCGCGCACGCTCTCCGAAGCCCAGGTGGAAGCCCTCCTGGCCGCGCCCGATACCAACACCGCGCTCGGCCTGCGCGACCGCGCCATGATCGAAGTCATGTACGCCAGCGGCCTGCGCGTCTCGGAATTGACCGAACTCAAGATTTTCGCGCTCGATTCCCTGGATGGCGTCGTGCGTGTTCTCGGAAAAGGCAATAAGGAACGTCTCGTTCCATTGGGCGAAATTGCCGCCGACTGGGTGCGGCGTTACCTTTCCACCGCGCGACCGCAATTATTGAGCGGGCGCGTCTGCGATGAACTGTTCATCTCCCGGCTGGGTGCGGCCATGACCCGGCAAAGATTCTGGGCCATCATCAAACAACACGCCATTTCCGCCGGTATTGCCACGCAATTGATTTCCCCCCACACCTTGCGCCACGCATTCGCAACCCATCTGCTCAATCACGGCGCTGACTTGCGTGTTGTGCAAATGCTACTGGGCCATGCCGATATCTCGACCACCCAAGTCTATACCCACATTGCCCGCGAACGGCTCAAGCAACTGCACCAACGGCACCACCCGCGCCAGAATTGAATAATGATCATGTGCTCCCATTTCCTGCGTTTTTCCCGGTCAACACCAGATTTGTCTGTTCAAGCGCCCTTTATAAACACAAAACCACAAAGACAGAATGGAATTTTTAACATGCAAACCAATGCCCGCCCTTTTGCCGCAGACACTTAAATAATCTCAAACGGTGGATTACATAAAAATTTGGAACAAAAGTTTTGCTTTCGCGAATCAACGCTGGCAGAATATAGTCTGTATCACTTCTTTGTTGGGCTGTTGTGTTCGCAGCTTGGGGCATAACGTCTATTGTGTGTCTGTAACGTCATTGGTGTGACGTTCCAACCGACATGTAACGTAAATCTCAAAACTGATGGAGAGCACAGAATGATTGACCTCGAAACTATGCCTTTGCCTGAACTGCGTACCCTGCGGGCTCAAATCGAAGCGGAAATCCGTCGGCGCGGTTCCGCTACTCAGCGTCTGATCAAGCGCGTACAAAAACTGGCTGCTGATCAAGGCTTGTCCCTCAACGAACTGCTCACCGTCGCGGGCAGTGCAGATGAAATCCAGATGGTTTCCCGCTCCGGCACCGCAATCAAGTATCGCAATCCGGTCAATCCCGCCCAAGGTTGGACGGGGCATGGCCGTAAACCAGGCTGGGTGATTGATTACCTTGCCAATGGCGGTTCACTGGATAAGCTCGCTGTCTGAACGCGGAGCGAATACAACCCCTGCTATTCATGGCAGGGCAACACGGAAGTACACGATTAAAAACCCGGCTTGTCCGGGTTTTTGTCTCTCATATTTACCTACAAGGCCACATATTGATTTCCGTCCGTCGTGGCGGCTGCTCCAGCCCGGTTCTCAACCGGGCATTGCAGAGGTAACAGTATCCTGTTGTCCATGCTGTATATATACGCCAACCCGGCGCACCCCTTTTATCGCTCCAGGCTTTGAGACCCATACTTTGACCCAAGGCGCAGAAAACCGCGTACATAACAGATTGGCGACAAATTCCCCGAGGGTCTCAACCAAATTGAAGTGCCGTCCCGCAAGCTCCGCACGGATGACTTTAATTACTTCCGCATAATCAATGCTTCCGGTAATATCATCATGAATGGCAGCCGTCTCTGGAATGCCAAAGTTCAGATCGAATTCAACGGCCTGAGCCGTCGCGTGTTCACGGGCATATATCCCAACCCGGGCGTCTACACGCAGACCTTCGATAAAGATGAAATTCATTGCAGACAGTTATCAATAGGATCGCCAAATTGTTACGATTCTAACTGTCCACGCCTCGGTGTGCGTAACTCATGGAGAAACAATGACCTTCGCCTACCTCGTATTACTGCTCATCGGAGCTTATCTTGTCGGTTCCATACCGTTTGCCATCGTTTCAAGCCGGGTGTTCGGACTTAGCGACCCGCGCAGTTATGGCTCAGGCAACCCCGGAGCCACCAACGTGCTACGGAGCGGCAACAAGGCCGCCGCCGCGCTGACACTGGCGGGAGACTGCCTGAAAGGCTGGCTGGCGGTGTGGGTTGCAAAAGAACTCGGCTTCGATGCCACCGCCGTTGCGCTTGCGGGGCTGGCCGCCTTCCTCGGGCACGTATTCAGCGTCTTCCTGCGCTTCAAGGGCGGCAAAGGGGTCGCCACCGCGCTCGGCGTCATAGCGGGTTTCAACCTTTACATTGCGCTCGCCTGCCTCGGCGTCTGGCTGCTGGTCGCCCTGATCAGCCGTTATTCGTCTGCCGCCGCGCTCGCGGCGGCGCTCGTCGCACCGATCGTCACCGGTTTCGTTTCCGGCAACATGGTGACCACGTCGGTCGCGCTGGTCATCGCGATGATCCTCGTCTGGCGTCATGCTGCCAATATCCGCCGCCTGCTGGCCGGAACCGAAGGAAAAATTGGACAACGCAAGTAAAACCTGACCATCCCGGCGTTTCGCGCCACGGCGTTCGACGCGTGTTCATGGCGCAATTGCATTCGACCCGCTTTCCCTTTCCTTCTCCCTCGCTTTTTGTCGCTCCCGCCATTCCTTGCTGCGCAGAACGTAGGTGTAATACAGGTCGAGCGCGTTGTCGGTTCCGCCGCGCGCGATGAGCGACAGTTCGCGGCTGAAGCGGTAGGTGAGTTTGACGAGGGATTCCGCGCCGCCAAGGCTTTGCTCGAAGGATAGGGAAAGGTCATTGGTGAGCCGCTTGCCTACGGTGAGGACATCGCTTTCCGTCGTCGGGCCGGAAGTGATCCGGGAACCGCCGCCCACGACCTTGCTGGTGGCGTTGCGGCGCATGCTGTTGAGTTCCCCTTGCCCGATGGTGAAGGTGTCGAACCCCAGTTTGCTGCCGATGTCGTCCGTCATGCCGCCGCCGGTGCTGCCAAACAGGGCCTGGGCAGCAGGCAGGAGCAGAGCCATGTCGCCGCCGCCCGAGTCCGGCGCGCGGCCGAGGATGAGCCAGGAAAGCTTTTCGTGCTCAGGCACGGAGGGTTCGGAAACGAGCTTGACCTGTGGGTGACGAACGTTGCCGGTAATCTGAACGCCCGCTTCGACTTCCAGCCCCCGGCGCATGGCGGTGATGTTGATGGCAGGATTGACCGCATCGCCCTGGAAGGTGATGGCGCCGTTTTCGATTTTGAGATGCTGCCCATAACCGCGCCAGGTTCCGCCAACGGTGCGGATGGCGCCCAGCGTGCGCGGAGAATCGAAGGGACGCAGTTCTACATCCAGTTTGCCCATGAGGCGGGTGTCGAGCCCATAGGCGGAAAGGTAGAGCATGCGTCCGAGGTCGATGGAAATGTTGCCGGCAATGGCAATCCCCTCGCTCTCCGTGGGGGAGGCTTTTTCTTCTTCCTCGTTGCTGCGCACGATCACATCGTCGCCAAGGCTCGGGGCCGGCATGTCTTCGATTGCAATGTATCCGGCATCGGCGCGCAGTTGAGCCTGAACGTCGAGCGCCATGCCCTGCAATCCGGCCTTCCCTTCGCCGGAGACGATGAGCCAGCGGTCAGAACGTTGCAGGAGAGGCAGACGGTCGGCCGTAAATTCAAACCGCCCGCGTTGGGACGCCTGCGCCGGACCGCCAAGGTCGATTTCTCCCGTAATGCGCAAATGCCCTGCCGTGGCGGTGAGTTCATCGACGGGCAATCGTTTGTCGGCAGGTTTGACGCGGTTGGCCGATTCAAATTCCAGTTTGGTGAGGCGCAGGCTCTGCCGTTCATCGCGGTGAACAAATCCGGCCTCCAGTTGCCCGCCCGCGAGCAGCAACCCCTGATCGACAAGGGAAAATTGCAGGTTGCGACCCTTGACGTGTCCCTGCAAATTCGGCGCCTCCGGCGTGCCTGAGAACGTGATCTCGGCCGCCAGCGACCCGTCGACTTCGATGTTTTCGCGCGACAGTCGACCCAGCCAGGCAATCGAAGGCATGTCGAGATGGGCTGCGCCGGAAAGAGAAACATGGGGCGCGAGCCGCCAGCCTCGCCCGGCGCGTTCAATCCCGGCTTCGAGCGCAAAGCCGAGTTCCCCGGCTTCACGTCCATGCGCGGCAAGGGTCAGGGTCATTTTTTGTTGTCGGGCGAAGAGGAACGCCTCAAAGAGTTCCAGGCCGAGCCGAGTGGAAAGTTCTCCACGCACGGAAAAATCACCCGATTCGCGGAAAAGATGCGCCTGCCCTTCGATCGTATCACCGAGCCGCAAATCCCAATCCGCCCCGAGGATCAGCGGAGAGCGCCGCCCGCTTCGTTCCAGTCCGGGGATTCGGGTTGCTGGCAAGCCGGTCAACTTGCCGCGCAGGACGGCGTTATCGTCTTTCCAGCGCGTTTCGATGAGATGAAGACGGCCCGGTTCGATGGGTTCATTCGTGTTTCGGGAACTGCCTGTGCTTCGGGAACCTCGGGAGCTTCTTGTGTTGTCGGAGGCGAAATTGATGTCGAAATCCGCATCGAGCAGGCTGAATGCTTCCGGGGCAAAACCTGCTTCCAGCGCTGCCGGGGCGCGTAGCCGCAGCGCCCAGCGCCCGAGACTTTCCAGTGCGGTGATCCGGCCCTGCCAGTGGGTTTCCCGCAGGCCGCCTTCCAGCGAGGTTTTGAGGGCAAAAGTATCTTTATTGAGCTTTCCGTCGACATCAAAGTGAATTTGATGGCGGTCACGTTGCCCGTCCGCCGTGAGTTTGATCGTATTGATACGCGCATCCTCTGCCGCCAAGCCGGAGGCTTTCAGCGACAGGGCAAGCGGGCCGCTGCTCCCGGCTTCGATCTTCGCTTCGCCCGCGAGCGAGGCGATTTCCAGCACGCCGGGCAGATGGAGATTTTCGGCGTCGATTTTCAGTGTTCCCGCAGGAGCTTCCAGCGCGCCAGTGATGAAGCCACTGGCGCGCAACCGCCCTTCCAGTCCAAATCCGACGCCGCCCAATCGGGGCGCGTCGAGTTCAACAGTCAGGCGGTCGTGGATGTCACCCCAGGCCCCGGTGAGTTTGAGATGGTTTCCGGCAATATCGAATTCGAGATCGGTATTGCGCACGCGCGTGCCGTCCCAGGTAAACAATCCCTTGCCTGCGAGCGGCTTGCCATTGAAACGGCTCTCGCCGAACGCGTAGTTCACAGCGATGACCGGTTTTTCAGCCAGCGCGCCGCTCAGCGTGGCATGCAGTTTGATTGATGCCGGGGGAGAAGCCGGATGAAACGCCGCAGGGTTGAAATCGTGCAAGTCCAGGTTCAACACAATGACCGGCGTGCCTACGGCGCTGGCCACGATTTCGGCCTCGCTCTCGACCCGCATCCCGCCGGTGACAAGCGACAGCTTGCCCTGCTGTCGCGCTCTGGTGGCCTCCGCTTCCAGGCGGGCATCAATGCGGCGGGAAGGCAGGCGACTATCGACGCGGGCCGGGTCCAGCCCCAAAGCTTCAATATTGGCCTCGATCCGTCCAAAACTCGCAGGGAGCGCGGTATCAGCCTCTACACCCTCGTCCGATGCCTTGCGCCAGTGCAGCCAGCCCAAAAGTTTGCCGCCTCCGCCTTCGATCATGAGCGCATCGAGCCGCGCCTCGTCCAGCTTTGCGCTGACGCTGGCTTCCATGCTCAATGCCGACACGGGCACTCCGCCTGCATCGAGCGCAGCGGGCCGACTGTTGCCGATGCGTATCGGGCCGCGCAAGACGGGTTCGGCTCCCGTCACATCCGTTGCGAGGTTCATTTGCAGCCGTAAATCCGCGCGCGGTAAATCGGGCGCGAACGTGGCGGGGTCTACCTTGTCGATGTCGAGTTCGAGTGTTTTCAGGGGCAGCGGATCGAACGGGGTGGCGACGAGCGTCACTTGCCCTTGCATGCCTCGGCCTTGCGCCCGCAGGCGTAGCAGAGACTCGACAAGACTGCCCTCGCCGTCCAATTCCGCTGAAAACTCTTCGCCCTCCAACTGTCCGCTGGCGCGCAAGGCGTAGGGCGCCATCGTGCCGAGTTCAGCTTCGATTTCCACATGTCCCTGCGGCAAGGTTGCCGCCAGTTGTCGCAAATGAAACCGCGCGGCGTCCCCCGCCAGAGAAAGGCGGCCTTCGGACAGCGTGAGCAGCGGCGCAGGGTCGATGACATCATCCGCGCCGTGACCGACGAGTTTCAGCCGGTCGATTTCCAGCGCCGTAAGTTCGACATCGAAGGGCAGGCGCAGACTCTCCGGCAGGGCGAACGGTTCGGAAGACGGAGGGGACTCCCGCAGAAAAACATCTGCCTGTTCGATCCGCAGCCGGGTGACGGCAAGCTTTCGGGCAAAGAGTTCGGACGGTTGCCAGTCGCAGGTCAGCCCGGAAAGTTCGACCTTCACTACCGGCAAATCCAGAGTCAGACGTGCTACGGAAAACGGGCCGCGCAAGACGCCGTCGATGCCCTCAGAGCGCAAAACCCCGCCGCTGAAGTACTCCGCTGCACCCAGCAGCGTCCGCAAACCCGATTCCGTAGTGAAAACCCACGTTGACACGGCTGTGGCAAGAACGATCAGGGCAGCACACACCCCCAGCAGGCGGCGTAAACGCCTCCGGCGCGTAGTCACGGGGGAATGCGGCGCTTTTTCATTCATTGGTCAAAAAGCAGCAAAGGGGTTTTTTGGGCGGGTATGCGTTGTCTCGGCGATGACCTGCGCGAGCCCCTTCAGGAAAACACGAAGAAAGCTACTGCCCCGTACCGTTTTCTCTGTTGATAAGCTGTAACTCTAGTTGTGGAGGTTCTTGCGGGAAAGGAAGCTCTGATGTTTTGATGGCGGTGATACCGTTTGCAGATGCCTTCTTGCAGAGGGCCGTATCGTCCGAATAGATCATTTTTACGCCATTGACTTTTGCAATGGCAATGATTTGTCTGTCGTATTTGATCTTTGCTTTTGTCTCTACTGGCGATAGTTCCCTGTTCGATTGAATGTCCACGTCCGTTAGTTTTGCGACTTCGATGGCAGCCGCTTCATCGAAGGGTTGAACCCTGAATACGCGCGATTTGCTGATTGCCGCGATGATTTGCGCCTTGTCGGCGTCGGTCTTTGAAACGATGAGTATTTCACTCAGTGCCGGAGTCGGTATGAGGATGACGGTTTTCTGTTCGCTCAGATCCTGAACGAGCAGATCAATTCGCTCCCTGCATTTCTCCAATGGCTGTCCGGTTGTTTCATCCTTTGGTGGTCTGGCTTGCGGATCGAATAGCAGCAGGAGCGTGCTTGCATCCATGACAACCATCAGCCAGCCTCGCTCTTTTCATCGCTACGCATGGCGAGAAGCGTTTCATGGGCGTTCTCTTCCCATGTCCCCGCAGTCATGGTCCGAATTGTGGTAACGGCTTCGGCCAGACTGACATCATTCAGGGAATCAAAATCGTCAGCCTTGAAAGCATCGTATTGCCATTGGCCTTCTTCGTCCCTGTAGCAGCGGCATTTCCCAAAGAGGCGGATCGGATTTCCGAAAAGATGTGGCGCCAACCTGCGTGCAAGCTCCCTCGATGTCTCAAAGCTCCAGGTGTTTCCATCGCCATCCGCGATGATGGCATGTGCGCTTTTGTCCACGCCGCCAATACGCAGCAGGACTCCATCTCTTTCAATGGACTGTGTGAATGGGCCAAGTCGTTGCGGGCGAGGAGCCTTGATGCCCGGAAACAGCAGGATGTTCGTCTCTCCGCGCATGAGTTGCGCGCTGGCGTTGTCCATGCGAAGCATTTCATTGATACGTTTGTTTGCGTCCGTGTTTTCAGCGGTTTCACCCGAAACGGCCTTGCCAATATTTTCCGCAACCTTGGGGGCAGCCTCACGCTCCACGACGCTGCACAGTTGTACACACCCTTCTTTGACATCCCTGAAATGGACACGCTCCTTTTCACCAAGCAGTGTAGCGAGACAAACCATATACTCGGCAAGCCGCGCCATTGGAATGGTCTCAGGCGTAAACGCATCAATCTTGAATGTGTAGATTTCTGCTGTTTCCATCGTCATCTCGTTTTTTGTTGCTAACTACCATGTTACGTTGCCCCCGTCAAAAAGCAACGTTTAGTCCGTCCGGAAAATACCTTTTCCGAAACACTTTTCTTCCCCCTACAGACCGAACAATTCCGCCAGCGCCTGCCCCGGATCGTCCGCGCGCATGAAGGCTTCCCCTACGAGGAAGGCGTGCACATCCGCCGCGCGCATGACCGCCACATCTTCCCGCGAGCCGATGCCGCTTTCGGTCACCACGATGCGCTCGTGCGGAATGCGCGGGCGCAGCCCCAGCGTGGTCTCCCGCGAGACTTCAAAGGTGGAGAGGTTGCGGTTGTTGATGCCAATGAGCGGGGTATCCAGTTGCAGCGCGCGCTCAAGCTCTTTGCCGTCGTGGACTTCGACGAGCACGGCCATGCCCAGTTCGTGCGCGATGGCGGTGAACTCCTGCATCCGGGTATCGGAGAGCGCGGCGGCGATGAGCAGGACGGCATCGGCTCCCATCGCGCGCGTCTCGAAAACCTGATAGGGATCAATGAGAAAATCCTTGCGCAGGACGGGAATGTCGCAAGCGGCGCGGGCGGCTTTCAGCGCATCCACTGAACCCTGAAAAAAGGACTCATCAGTCAGCACGGAAAGACAGGCCGCGCCGTGAGCGGCGTAGGTTGCGGCAATCTCGGCGGGCTGGAAGTTTTCGCGGATCACCCCCTTGGACGGGCTGGCTTTCTTGACTTCGGCAATCACCGCTGGCTGCTTGTTCTCTATCCGCGCACGCAGGGCGGCGGTGAAATCGCGGGCGGGCGCGACATCCCGCGCCCGCGCCTGCATCTCGACGAAGGGCACCCGGGCGCGCGCCGTGGTGACTTCCCGGACGGTGACGGCAAGGATTTCTTGCAGGATGTCGGTCATTTACGCGCCTTTGATGCTTTGGTTGTAACGCACGAATTCTTCCATCTTTGCCCTGGCAGCGCCAGAATCAAGTGCAGCCGCCGCGCGCGCAATGCCGTCTGCAATGGTATCGACCACGTCGGCGGCGTAAAGCGCCACGCCGGAATTGAAGACCACGATGTCACGGGCCGGGCCGGGCTGATTGTCGAGCACGGCGCGCAACATGGCGACGGATTGTTCGGTCGTCTCGACCCGAAGGTTACGGGTTCCCGCCATGCGGATGCCGAAATCCTCGGGATGGATGTTGTATTCGGACACTTTGCCGTTCTTCAGTTCGCCGATCATCGTCGCCGCGCCCAGGCTGATTTCGTCGACGCCGTCCAGCCCGTGCACGACCACGACATGTTTGGCGCCCAGCCGTTCCATCACCCGCACGAGAATGCCGACGAGATCGGGGTGAAACACGCCGATCAGCGCGTTGGGGGCATTCGCCGGATTGATGAGCGGCCCCAGAATGTTGAAGATGGTGCGCACGCCCATTTCCCGCCGCACAGGAGCGATATTCTTCATTGCGCCATGAAACCTGGGCGCAAACATGAAACCCAGCCCCGTGTTGGCGATGCAGTCGGCCACCTGTTCCGCGTCGAGATCGAGGCTGCCCCCGAGCGCTTCGATGGCGTCCGCCGAGCCGGATTTCGAGGACACGCCGCGATTGCCATGCTTGGCCACGCGCGCCCCGGCAGCAGCAATGACGAAGGCGCTGGTGGTGGAAATATTGAAAGTGTGCGAGCCGTCACCGCCCGTTCCAACGATGTCGATGAAGTTCTCGGAGGGCGGAGGCACGTTCACCTTGACGGCCATTTCGCGCAGCACGGTGGCGGCGGCGGCAATCTCTCCGATGGTTTCCTTTTTCACCCGCAGGCCGGTAAGAATGGCGGCGGACATGACCGGCGAGAGTTCGCCCGCCATGATCTGGCGCATGAGATCGAGCATTTCGTCATAGAAAATCTCGCGGTGCTCGATGGTGCGTTGCAAGGCTTCTTGTGGCGTGATCATGGGTTTTCTCCTCAAAGCCGCGTATCCAGACCGCTTTCGGCCATTTCCGCCGCGCGCAACATGGCGCGTGCCTTGTTCCGGGTTTCCTGCCATTCGGAGTCGGGGTCGGAATCGGCGACAAGCCCCGCGCCCGCCTGAACGTGGATCTGTCCGTCCTTGAGCACGGCGGTGCGAATGGAAATCGCCAGATCCATATCGCCGTGGAAGCTGATGTAGCCGACGGCTCCGGCATAGATGCCGCGCTTGGCGGGTTCGAGTTCGTCGATGATTTCCATCGCCCGCACCCTGGGCGCGCCGGAAACGGTTCCCGCCGGAAAGTTGGCGCGCAAAACGTCGAACGCGTCCAACCCGTCGGCAAGCCGGGCTTCGATGTTGGAGACGATGTGCATCACGTGCGAGTAACGCTCGATGATGAAACGTTCAGTGACCTTGACGGAGCCGCTGGCCGCAACCCGCCCGGCATCTTCGCAGCCCAGATCGAGCAACTGGAGATGTTCGGAGCGTTCTTTTTTGTCGGCGAGCAGTTCTTCTTCCAGCGCCCTGTCTTCTTCCGGGGTTGCGCCGCGTTTGCGGGTTCCGGCAATGGGGCGGACGGTGACGTTGCCGTCCTGGAGCCGGACGAGGATTTCGGGCGAAGCGCCGATGACGTGAAAGTCGTCGAAATTGAAGTTGAAGAGGTAGGGCGAGGGATTGAGGGAACGAATGGCGCGGTAGAGCGCCAGCGGATGGGCGGCAAAGGGCTTGCTCATGCGCTGGGAAAGCACGACCTGCATGACTTCGCCGTTGGCGATGTACTGTTTGGCGCGGCGCACGGCATCCTTGAATTCTTCTTCCTCAAAATTGGAAACCGCCGGAACAGCGGGAACGTGGATATCGGCGGGAATGCGCACGGGATCGCGCAGACAGGCAAGGAGTTCGGCGAGCCGTTTGCGGGCAAGACGGTAAGCGCCGGGGACGTTGGGATCGGCATGGACGATAAAGGTGAGCTTGCCGGAGAGGTTGTCGACGATGGCAAGCTCTTCGCACAGCAGGAGCAGGATATCGGGCGTGCCGATCAGGTCGGGCAGACGGGAAGCTCCAAGGCGCGGTTCGATGGTGCGCACGGCGTCATACCCGAAGCAGCCGACGAGTCCACCGGCGAAACGCGGCAGGCCGCCACGCGGCGGAACTTTGATGCGGCTCATGAATTCGGCGATGAACTGGAGCGGATCGGCGTCGTCACGGCGCTCGATGAGTCGATTGCCGGTGAGCAGCAGGCAAGCGCGCCCATGCACTTCGATGCGGGTGGGAGAAGCAAGGCCGATGATCGAGTAGCGCCCGAAACGCTCCCCGCCCTGCACGGATTCGAGCAGAAAAGTATGGGGTTCGTTGGCGAGTTTCAGATAGATGGATAGCGGCGTGTCGAGATCGGCAAAGGTCTCTAACGTAACCGGGATGCGGTTGTAGCCCTCAGCAGCGAGGGCGTTGAATTCCTGTTCAGACATGGTAACTCCACGAGGGGGAAAACGGATTTCGGACGGCGGGTGGCGCATCGAATGCGCCGCAGGAGCAAGTTTTTAGTGGCCCAAAGGCCAACGCCAGCCAGCCCGCCAGCGAAGCTGGAGAGCGGAGGATGGTGTCTGCACGGGGAACTTGCCGGGTTGCGTCACGATCGTTGTGTGGAGTTCAGGGAATCAGGCGAGATGGTCAATAACCTGATGCGCGTCGGATAGTAGACCATCACAGTCGATGGTGTCTACTGGCATGCCTTCGCTATAACCATATTTCACCAGCAACACAGGCACGCCTGCGGCGCGGGCGGCGAGCGAATCGTTGATGGAGTCGCCGATCATCAGGGATTCTTCCGGCTTTGCCCCAAGCAGAGCGCAGGCGTGAAGAACCATGCCGGGATCGGGTTTTTTCACAGGCAGGGTGTCGCCGCAGACCACCGCGCCGAAATACCGCGCCAGATCGAACTGTTGCAGCAAGGGCAACGTGAAGATGGTGCTCTTGTTGGTGACGACGGCCATTTTCAAATGACGCGCGGCAAACGCCGCAAGGAGTTCGGGAACGCCGGGATAAGGCCGGGTCATCCGACCGTTTACGCGCATGTAATGGCGGCGGAAGGCTTCGCGCGCGATATCCGTTTCGCCAACAGAAGGTTCACTGCTTTCGGCAAGGCAACGATGAACGAGATCGTTGATGCCCCGACCCACAAAGCTGTGGACGCGCGCCTGACTGAGCGCCGGGCGTCCCAGTTCGGCCAGCATCAGGTTGGAGGCTTCGGCCAGATCGGTAATGGTGTCGAGCAAAGTGCCATCGAGGTCGAACAGGATCGCCTTTGCCGCAAAACGCTTGTTCATGCGCTCACCGCAGCCAGTTCAGCGCGCAATCGCGCGATGATCGTGTCGTAACGATGCGGATCGCTGTCGAGTCCGGCTCCGAACACGGCGGAACCGGCCACGAACGTGTCGGCCCCGGCGCGGGCAATGTCGGCGATGTTGTCGACCTTCACGCCGCCATCGACTTCGAGCAGGATGCGGCGTCCGCTTTTCTGACTCCAGGCATCGAGCCGGGCGCGGGCGGCCGCGAGTTTGTCGAGCGTGCCGGGAATGAACGCCTGCCCGCCGAAACCGGGATTGACGCTCATCAACAGGACGAAATCGAGCCGGTCCATGACGTGATCGAGCACATGCAGCGGCGTGGCCGGATTGAGCGCCAGCCCCGCCTTTGCGCCGCCGTCCCGAATCAGGGCCAGACTGCGGTCGACATGCTCGGACGCTTCGGGGTGAAAGCTGATGAAATCCGCGCCCGCTTCGATGAACCCTTCGATGATCCGGTCGACCGGCTTCACCATCAGGTGCACGTCGATGGGCGCTTTCGTCAGTGGACGGATGGCCTTGCATACCAGCGGCCCGACCGTGAGATTGGGGACGTAATGGTTGTCCATCACGTCGAAGTGAATCCAATCCGCGCCGGAGGCAATCACGTTCTCCACTTCCTCGCCGAGACGGGCAAAATCAGCGGAGAGCAGGCTGGGGGCAAGGCGGTACATGGGCGGGATTCCAGAAAATTCCTTGAATGGAAGATTTTACTCGCCCCGGAGGCAAAGCTCATCGCCTTTGAGGCTCCAATCGGATCAACCCGATCCTGTCAGCGCACATGTAAAAAGGGGCTTCACATGAAGCCCCTTCTACACATTCCTTGCAGGAAAGGATTACTTGCGGTTGCGACGCTTCGCGGTCACCCCCACAAGGCCCAGCCCCGCCAGCAGCATCGCCCAGGTTTCGGGTTCGGGAACCGCAGTAATCGGGCCGAGGAAAATACCGCTGTCGTACCAAGCGGCATTCTGGGTCTGCAACCAGGCATTCAGGCTGTAGTTTTCTCCGTTATGCACGTCGGCGATAGCGATGGTGATGGTGTGCTCGGTAAGATTCGGATTGAGCAGCGCAGTGATCTTGATTTCCTCCGTTCTGCTGAGATAACCATAGTCCGAACCATCGACGAAGTAATCCATTGCCGTTCGGGCCGTAACGACCTCGCCGTTCGGCAGGAGAGCGTAGTTCTCGCCGTCGACCCAGAAAGCGAAAACGTCCGCCCAGATCCCATTAGGCACGATGTCTTTCTTGTACGTCTCATCCGTAGCGAAGATGAAGCTCGTCTCGATGGCGATGACGCCGGGGGCAACCGTGAATGTGAAAGTCAGTACGTTCTGGTCGTAAGTCCTGAACGTGGGAACTTCGGCAATCTCCGCCAAGGCGGCATTGGCGCCTCTGTTATCGAAATAACCCTGCGGGTAATAACCTTGATAAATCCCATACGAATCTTGACCATATACGGGAAGCGTCTGCGTATACCTCACGCTGGTGGTGTGACCCAAGGGCGCCCCGGTGCTCATGGTGACGCGGCCATCCAGGGTAACGCCGCTTGAGTACAGCGGATGGGCGCCGGTCCAGCTTGAACTGACAAGGGTGAAATCGCTGTTACCGCCGATCAGCGCATGGACCAGATTATCCTGCGGCGTCCAGGTTTGGATCAGGTCGGTAATGGTGTTGGTTGCGGCATGCGCCGAAGATGCCGCCAACGCGATGGCCGATCCAAGAATCAGCGACGAGATGGTTCTCTTGTTCATACAAATTTCCTCTTACGGTGTTGAAGGGGGAAGCGATGCCGCTTCGCAGGTCTGTTCACAGACACACCGATTTATAAGCAAAATTTATGCCTGAATCGTAAGTCATTGATTTTCCATATATATATATATATATATATATATGGAAAATAGTGTAAAAATTTTCGACACTGTCGTATCAACAATTAAGAGGGTTTATTGTGGAAAACACGTATACAGATTGAAAGGAGTGTTCTGATTTATATGTTGATACAATTATGTGCATTTTGGGGTCAGACCAAGAATAACGCTGTCACGGATAAATCTCGGCAATGAGATCATCAATCCGGCTCATGGTTTCCCTCTAGCTGCCGCGTACCGGTAGCCTTCGCGTTCGAGGCGCTCACCACAGGCTTGCCGGTGCTTTTTTCCAGTTGAATCCGTGCGACCTTGGCAGCCTTGGCGCCTTCAACAGCAACCTTGCCTGCCTCGTCCAAGCCCTGCGGGTTGCGCACCAGCGAAATATCGGTGGCCGCCACCTCGGCCAGCATGTTCAACACCAGTTCGGCGTTGGTCATGTTGTCGCGCAGATTTTCCTTCTTCAGCCCCTTGTACTGCTTGTATTCGCGTGTGGTCATGCCGCTCCAGGTCTTGCTCATCAGGTCGGTCAGCGCGGCGTATTCCTGCCCCTGCTGAACGCCGGATTTGTCCCACTCGTCAGTCAACGCCTTACGCACTTCGATGGACTTGATGCGCTGGTTGATCCAGTTTTCACTGTAGCCCAAGCGGCGGTAATTCTGGATGGCGCGGTTGATGGAAATTTCTGGGTCAACTGTTTCGTCGATGCGTTCATTGCCAACTTTTGCAAGCCACAACTTGAATGGCTCTGCTTTCCTGCTGGGAATGGACTGAATCAGGCGTAAAACCTGTTCGGTGTCGGCAACATCGGTCTTGTAGAACTTGCCATCAGCAGCCTTCATCTTCAGTTGGTTAGTGACGCTAACCAACTGACTACCTTCATCCGACAACTTTTTCTTCAGCCACTTCCAGTAGTTCCTGACCTTCTGATAGTCCGGCTGGTCGGTGAGGATGGCGATGATGTCCAAAACCGAGAACCACCACTTCTCCTCGTTCTCGTCCCATTCAGCGCGGACCTGGTGAGACTCGAAGAGCTTGACCTTGTGGTTGTCGATGTGACTCATGGCAGTTCCTTGGGTTTTTGCACGACAGGGATTATCTTAACATGCCATTACAATATCTTGCGTAGTGAAAGATGTTCCAACAATCGTGGTCTGAACTTCATGGCGCTTCGGCTTTGCGCAGCCATATCGAAGCCAACTTGAGGTCATAAGCTCGCCTCCTGGATGGTTCGGTAAAGATTGATACCTTTGGCGACCTGGCAGTGATTCGGTGAGTAACCACTCCGCCGCTTCCAGCGATGACAAATAAAAAAATAAATGGGGACTTGCATACAAGTCCCCATTTTTACGCCCCGCTTACGAGGAAAAACGGTTCAGAACTCGAAAACCTGCCCGCGCATGAGTCGTGTTGGTCGCAGGCGCATGTTCAAAGCGTCGATCTGCGCCATGATGCGGTCATCCATGCCCGTCTTGAGGTGACTGACATAGACTTCCGGCGATACGGTCAGTTCGGAGAGCATGGCTTCCAGCATGCCCGGACACAGGTGACGAGCCGCCATGGCCATCGCGCGCATTTCCTCGGGGAAAGCCGTTTCCACGAGCAGATAACGCAAGGATTGACAGTCGTTGATGGCGGCGATGAACTCGGGGCTGTAGGTCGTATCTCCCGAATAGATCAACTGCCCTTCGCCACTGTCGAGCAGCCAGGCCGCGCCAGGGACGGTATGCAGCACCGGAAGCGCCGTGAAGGAGCGATCATCCAATCGCACCGATTCTCCGATCTGAACGGGTTGCAAACGCAGATAGGAAAAGCGGCGATCCGGAATGGCGGTGAAATCCGGCCACACCAGCCAGTTGAAGACGTGCGCCCGCAGAATGTGCAGCGTCTCCGGCGTTGCGTAGATCGTGACCGTGTGATGGCAGACTTCGCCGATGGAATCGACCAGCAGAGGAATGGCGGCGATGTGGTCGATATGGGAATGGCTGACGAAAACGTGACTGACTCGGCGCAGTTCATCGAACGACAGATCGCCCACGCCCGTTCCACAGTCGATGAGTACATCGTCATCGACGAGAAACGAGGATGTACGCGAGTCCTCGCCGCCAATTCCACCACTACAGCCAAGTACCTTCAGTTTCATGAACCTTCCGTCAAACCCGTGCAAACCATATTCTTCTCTCCTGACCAGATGAAAAAAGTACCATTCACCCCAACAGCGAACGATGAAAGAAGTCACGGCACTCGGGAAGCCGTCTTTTTTGGGGGAGTGACTGCATACTTTGTCTCCGCTACCCCACGGCGCCTGCTGTTCAGGAACGCAGGAAGAATTCCATTTTGATCCCGGAAATTTCTATGATGTCGTGATCATTCAACTTGTGCGCCTGAGCGCCGAGTTGTTCGCCGTTGACCAGCGGATACACCTGACCTTCGACGTGGGTGATGAAATATCCCTTTTCGCGCCGCGTGATGACCGCCACCTGATAGCCGGGCTTGCCCAATGTCGTCACCGGCTTGCTCAGTTCGAGTTCCTGCCCGGTATTGACGCCGTTCAACACCTGGATCACGCCGAGATGTTCGAGCAGATTCCCGACCGACACATTCGCTGATCCGACGCCCCCGAGCGAGGATTGCGAATTCCTCGTGCGAACCGTGCTCGTTCCGGCTGGCAGGGGTTCGGCCGGGTTGAGCGTTCCAATCTCAAAAGGCTTGAGCGTTGCGGAGTCGACCAGTTCCGTCGCCGACACGCCCAAGGTGGAAGCATCGACCAGATACTTGATCCGGTACTTGCCAAGTTCGATGACATCATTGTTGCTCAGCACATGCTTCTTGATCGGCTGACCGTTCACGTAGGTTCCGTTGGTGCTGTTCAAGTCTTCCAGGAAAGCATCGCCCAGAATTCGGGTAATCACGGCATGCTGGCCGCTGATGGAAAGATTGTCGATCTGGATGTCGTTGATCGGTTTGCGGCCGATCGAAGTGCGCTCCTTGCTGAGCACGATCTCCTTGAGCACCAGTCCGTCCATGCTGAGGATCAACTTCGGCATTACTCGCACCCGTTCATGTTCGTCTTGTGATGCACACCATCCGCGCATCGGTTGTCGTCATACCGGATTCACTCATCGAACCACGCAACGATAACGGAAACATTATCGCGTCCGCCAGCGGAATTTGCGGCCTCGATCAGACTCCCGGCCACATCAATCGCGCGTGCGGGCATTCCGAGCAATCTGGCAATCTCATGCTCGTCCACCATGTCTGTCAAACCATCCGTGCACAGTAGCAAACGATCGCCCGGATGCAATGCACAAATACCGGTATCGGGTTGTACTTCGTCATGCACCCCGAGACCGCGCGTGAGCAATCCCCGGTAGGGATGATTCTGCGCCATCTCGGTCGTCAAATGTCCGGCATCGACGAATTCCTGTACCAGCGTGTGATCGCGCGACAATTGCGTGAGCGCGCCATCGCGCAGCAGATACAGCCGCGAATCGCCAACGGACACATAGGTCATCTCGCCCGGACTCAGCACGGCTCCGACAAAAGTCGACCCCATCGAGCAGTCGGCATCGGATTGCTTTCCCGCGCCGCGAATGGCGGCATTGGCCTCGACAACGCTCTCGGCGAGCACTCTGGAATAGTCGGTTTTTTTCCCGTTTTTTTCCACTGCCACCAGCAGATTGTTCAGCACATAATGGACAGCCAGCGCGGCAGCCAGATCGCCCGAGCTATGCCCTCCCATGCCATCGGCCAGCAACAGCCATCCCCGTTCGGCGTCAGACCACAATGAATCTTCATTGCGACTCCGAACCAGACCAATGTCCGTGCACGCGGCACATTCGAGCGTCAGCGCCCTTCCCCGCGTTTTGCCGCCATCCGGCATGATCTCAACACTCCCGGGTCGATGAAATTTCCACCTATTCTAAAGTAATGCGGTTCAACAAGTTTTGATCCGAGGCGACATTTGTTGCTTCGGCCTGCATGACACAACAACAATGCGGTACGATAGCCGGAATATTATTCTCCAATGCTGACCCCCTCTGTTTTACTCGGCAATTATGAATACCAAACGAACAGCCATCACCATTCTGCTCGCGGGCATATTTGCTGTTTTCTGCCTACCATCCAGCACCTTGGCCGCCCCGCCCAGGGTTTCCCCTCCAGCCACGCGGCCCACTCCCCAAAACGGCGGCCCGAGCGTAGCGGACATCGAGGCCGCGCTCAAAAGCCATAAGGAAATCGAACAAAAACTCCAGTCGCGTATACGCGATCTCGAAAACGCGCAAAGAAAACTGGTCGACCAGATCATGCAAGCGCCGACCAGCGAATCGGAGACCGCCCAGAAGCTTCAGTTCCGCATACACGATCTTGAAAACGCACTCGCAGAAGCGCTCGAAAACAACAGGAAAGCGTTCGAAGACCAACAGACGCTACAGTCTCGCATTCTCGATCTCGAAGAAGAACAAAGAATGCAGCCCCGGTCGAACGCTTCGTTCAACTGGATACTGGGCGGCGCCGCCTTTTTTACCCTTGCCCTGTGCATCATCCTCCTGTTGCGCATGCAAAGGCCGAAAACCTTCGATGAATCCTGGCCACAGGAAGAACCCATCGCTCCTGAGCAGACTTCCTCTGCTCCCGTCACCCACACCCCGCCCGCGCCCGTCACGGTGATGGGAGTCGATCCTCCTCCGGCGCATCCTTTCGTTCCCGCCCTGCCCGATTGGGATGCGGCCTCGCCCGCGTTCGATTTACAAAGCCTGAAAACCCTGGTGTCGGAAGAAGACATCCGGAATCGCGACTCGACCATCGAACTGGCCGAGATCATGTTGAGCTTTGGCCGCATCAATAGCGCCGCCGAGGCTCTGGCGAACTTTATCGAAAACAATCCGAAAGAGGCTTTCGTCCCCTGGCTCAAGCTGCTCGAAGTCTACAGGGCCAACGGGCAACGCACCGAGTTCGACAAAATCGCCCGGAAACTGAACAAGACCTTCAATGTCTGGACGGTCGATTGGGACAATTTCAACGATGCCCGCGCCCCCAAGCATGGTCTCGAAACCATGACTCACATCATGGAACGTTTGCGGGAGCTATGGGGCACGCGCGAATGCCAGGCTTACCTGCAATACCTGTTGCGCGACACACGGGACGAAACCCGGCGGGGCTTCCCGCTTGCCGCCATCGACGACATTCTTTGCCTGAACGATATCCTCGAGTACTGTCTTGGCCCCTATACCGGGCCGCCCAGCACTTTTGACAATGACCTGGATCTCGCCCCCCCGACGGAAACCGAAGGCGACAACCTGGATTCCCGCGCACCGACAGAGGAAAGTGACGCGAAACAGAATGTGTCCAAGCCACACGAAGAGGCTCAATTGTAGAAGTTCCCCCGCCTCTGCCGCCTGCGCCCGCTCAAACCGGGTTGGGCAAATCGAGAAAATCCGCGATGAGTCCCAGTTCGTCATGCAGATGCCGCGCCAGCGCCTGTACGCCGTAACGCTCCGTGACATGATGTCCGGCGGCAATATAGGGCACGCCGGATTCTCGCGCCAGATGAGTCGTCTGTTCCGAGATTTCCCCTGAGACGTACAGATCGGCCCCGGCGGCGATGGCCTGTTCAAACAAGCCTTGCGCCCCGCCCGCACACCAGGCGATGCGCGAAACCACGCGCTCACCGTCGCCCACCAGCAAAGGCTCACGGTCGAGCTTGACGGCAAGATCGGCTGCAATGTCGCACGCCCTGAGTCCGCTCACCCGGGGCGTGCCGATCCATCCGATGTCCTGGTCGCCGAAATACCCCCCGCCCTCCCATGCCATATGCCACGCAAGCTGTGCGTTGTTGCCCAGCAAGGGATGCCCGTCGAGCGGCAGGTGATACGCAAGCAATGAAATATCGTGACCGAGCAACACCCCGAGTCGGCGACGGCGGATGCCGGTGATGCGCCCATCCTCGCCCCGCCAGAAATACCCGTGATGCACCAGGAGGGCATCGTAGCCGCCTGCCGCTGCCGCATCGACCAGCGCCTGACTGGCGGTCACGCCGCACAATACGCGGCGCACCTCCGTGCGTCCTTCCACTTGCAGCCCGTTTGGACAATAATCGCGCCAACGCGCGGTTTCCAGCAAGTCATCCAGATATTGACGCAATTCATTGAGCCGCATTCCTTTCTCCAGCAATTTTTTTGAACGTTTCGTCACAGGTTTCCATTATGCGTCGCTTGTGGTTGGTTTTTGCGCAGACAGTGACCATCAGCGTCGCCGTCATGTTCGTCCTGAGCACTCTCAAACCCGAATGGGTGTATGGAGATGGTCAGGTTTCGCCGACGGTCGCCATCGTCGAAGCGACCCTGCCCCCGGCCCCGGCTACCGGCGAGTCGAACACCGTTTCCTACGCTGGCGCCGCGCAACGGGCCTTGCCTGCGGTCGTGCACATCTACACCCGGCAGACGGCCAGGGTTCCCGATCATCCCCTGATGAACGACCCGGTCTTTCGTCACTTTTTCAGCACGCCGGAGCGCACCGGGCTGGGTTCGGGGGTCATCGTCGATCCGCAGGGTTTCATCCTCACCAACAATCACGTCATCGAAGGCGCGGACGAAATCGAAACCGTCCTCAACGACGGGCGCAGGTTTGAAGCCCGCCTCATTGGGCGCGACCCGGAAACCGATCTCGCCGTCCTCAAGCTCGTCAATGCCAATTCCCTGCCAGCCATTGCCTTTGCCCCCGCAGACAGTCTGACCGTAGGCGATGTCGTGCTGGCTATCGGCAACCCCTTCGGCATCGGGCAAACGGTAACGATGGGCATTGCCTCGGCGCTGGGCCGCAACCATCTCGGCATCAACACCTTCGAGAACTACATCCAGACGGATGCAGCGATCAATCCCGGCAACTCGGGCGGCGCGCTCATCGACGGCGCGGGACGACTGGTGGGCATCAACACCGCCATCTACTCGCGCTCCAGTAACGCACGCGGCGTCGACTCGCCTTCGGGCGGCGGGCTCGGCATCGGTTTTGCCATTCCCGTCTCGATTGCGCGCAAGGTGCTTGAACAGATCATCCAACATGGTGAAGTCGTGCGCGGATGGGTCGGCATCGAAATGCGCGAAATCACCCCGGAACTCGCGGAGTCCCTCGAACTGGCGTCCAATCACGGCATATTGATCACCAGCGTGCTCAATGGCAGCCCGGCGGATAAAAGCGGCGTGCAACCCGGCGATGTGCTGATCGCCATTGATGGGCAGGAAGTCCAGATTCCCCGTGAAATGCTCGACCTCGTCGCCTCGCTGCCGCCCGGAAAAGCCGCCGTCTTCCGCCTTCTGCGGGGAAGCAGGAAGATCGAGGTGAAGATTCTGGTCGGACGTCGGCCCAGGCCGGTGGCGATACGCTGAATCGACGCCTCCCTGTACAGCCCCCTTCCCCCGCTGTGGAGGGTGGCGCAATCATTCTCAACGACGCAAGGTCTGGATGGTTTCGCGGGATAGTTCCGTGATCTGCGCGACGTTCTCAGCAGGCATCCCGGCATCGAGCAGCTTGCGCGCTATTTCTTTCCGTTTTTCCAAACCTTCTTCTCTACCTTTTTCCAGCCCCTCCTCCAGCCCTTCTTCTCTACCTTCCTCTCTGCCTTCCATCCTTGCCGAACGCAATTGTGAAGCGTTATCCCTGCGCAGCTTCTCGCGGGAATCTGCGATCAGGCGCGCGCGCTCGTCCGCGTTGAGTTCCACCAGCTTGGCAACCGCCTTGCCTACTTGCGGGTTTTTTTCGGCCAGCATGTCCAGTTCCTCCTTCCTCCTGGCGCCCACGAACCTCAACCAGTCCCAGAGCGGCGTCCCGTCTCCGTCTTGCGGCAACTTGGGCAGCTCCAGGGTGTTGACTTCGAACAGGTCGCTGAATTGCGAGCCTGTCCGGGGATCATAGAGCCTGTAACGGTTATGGTAACTCCTGTTTTCCTGAATCAGCACGAAATCTGCAATCAGAA
>Ga0209628_10000474_pt1 | contig 24517 bp, 20 predicted proteins | sample TergutCu122P4_FD_187285 | JGI IMG/M metagenome (GOLD analysis project Ga0209628, IMG submission 187285) | Cubitermes ugandensis P4 segment gut microbial communities from Kakamega Forest, Kenya - Cu122 P4 (SPAdes) (version 2) | ecosystem: Host-associated > Arthropoda: Insects > Digestive system...
AGAGAGATATTCTGGTTAAAAATGCAGAATGTGAGGCATTAGAAACCTTATTTCTATTAACTATTTTCCTTTTTTAAAACCTTAGTAGAGAGATATTCTGGTTAAAAATGCAGAATGTGAGGCATTAGAAACCTTATTTCTATTAACTATTTTCCTTTTTTAAAACCTTAGTAGTCAGAATGTGAGGCATTAAGTATCAGGTCATCAGTAATTGGAAAATTTGGTGTACATTTGCACCGTAATTAAAAATTCACAACATGACAGTAATAAACAGTACGGAATTTAGAAACCATCAAGACAAATATCTTGAAATGGCGCTTAACGAGCGTATTTTTATCAGAAAAGATAACAATATGTTTAGCATCACTGCTACAAACGATTATGATGAGACCGATGAGGGTATTGAATTATTAGCATTGGCTAAATCTCAAATGTTTGAAGAAGAAGATGAAGATGATTTTACTGCAGATTTGATTGTAGCAGAAGAAAGGCTGAATGGTGACTTTACAAGTGCCGATGAATTTATTAATTATCTTCGTAGATGACTATAATAATTGAAAAACAGGTTTACAAAGATGCTGACAAATTGCCAAAATACATTCAAGAACAGGCAGCACAGCAAATAGAAATGTTGAAAGCCGCTACAACATTGAGCAACGTTTTAAATATTCGCCCGATAGAAGGTACGGAGAAACCGTTTTATCGTTTGAAATTTGGCAAATACAGGTTTATTATACATTATAACCATGTTTCAGAAACCATAAAGGTGCTTTCGTTGACCCATCGCAAAGACGCCTACAAAAAACAAAACCTTCCATGTAAATAAACACCCCACAAACCCCTTCCCTCACAACACCCCTTCTATTGCGGCCACGCCGCAATTTTTCCGATTTTTCGGCATTTACCTTATTATGGTCATTAATGTTATTAATGAGGTAATAAGGTTTATGACTATGTGTAATTATTGGCTAATGAGGTTGTTTTTGTAGTTTTAATTAGGTGAAAATAAGGTTCTGTTATATTTTTTATAATATTAAAACACAGATAATTCGTAATTAAAACTGATATATAACTACCGCACCCTGATTCTATTCCCTTCCCTTAGAAAATCGCTTTTCATGTTGTTGAGTTGCATGATTCTATTAACACTCGTTCCATATTTTCGGGCAATAGAACCTAAGTTGTCTCCTTTTTTTATGATATAATAAACAATATCTCCGGAAACGATACTTTCGCTGTTATATCGGGAAATGGTTTCATTGTTTGTTTTTATCTCTCTTCCGTTAGTGTAGAGGGTATCAACAATGAGTTTAAAATTGTCAAAGTCAATGATTTTGTTTGGATTGAAAGCAATGCCCATGTAGCGTGTTTCGAAATGGAGATGGCTACCACGCGATCTGCCGGTGCTACCACCCAATCCGATGGTGTCGCCGGCTTTTACCATCTGACCGGGGTTAACCAATCGTTTTGAAAGATGAGCATAGTAAGTTTCCAAATTATTAAAATGTCGAATAACAACCAATTGACCGTAACCACCTACAATGTTGCCGGAAACGCGAACCATTCCGTCGAATGCTGCTACCACCGGCGTTCCTGTCGGATACGACAAGTCCACTCCCGAATGTAAATGTCCGCGCCTCCTCACACCATAGTTTGAAAAAATTTTGAAAGTAGCAGGGTGTGCATAGTTACCCAATACCAACGTATCGGGCAAGGCTGATGTTTCGTGTTTATAGTGTGTACTTAGAATGTCGAAATGATTGTATTTCCCTGCTCCCGGCATCCAATCAAAATAGATATACAACATCGAATTGTTTTTTGCTTCTTCAGGAGTTTCAAAATCGGCTTCTTCATCTTCTTCTTTATAAAACTCTGTGTCCACAATTTTTAACGTGTCGGAATCGGCAAAGTTCAAATAATCAGTATGATGTCTCTTTCCTTCCTGTGCGTAAAGTGTTAATGCTGCAATAAAAAGAGCAGTGAGAATAAGTAATCTGCAATATATTGTTATCATTTATATTAAAAATTGTGGTGCAAAGGTATTAAAAAATTGTACCTTTGCAACCGTTTTTTTGCGCACAGTTGTAGTTTGTTGCGCTATTTTTGATAGAGAATTTTGAACTTACAGCACTTTTTATCCCTCTTTCGGGACGAGACATCGGCTACTCAGATAGCCACAGCATTGAAAAGCGAAAATCATCTTCGCTTTCATCTTCAAAGCTTACATGGTTCGGCGACAGCCGTTCAAGCCGCTACCATTCTCAAAGAACATCAAGGCATTCATCTTTTCATTCTGCCCGACAAAGAAAGCGCCGGCTATTTCTACAGCGACATGGAATCTCTTTTCGATGAGAGCAAACTATCGTTTGACAAGCGGCATATTTTGTTTTTTCCCATGTCGTATCATCGTCCGTATCGTATCGAGGAGAAGGAAAACTCCAATGTCGTTTTACGTGCCGAAGTGTTGAACAAGGTGAATACGATTGGGAAAAATTTGGCGATTGTTACCTATCCGGAGGCGCTTACCGAACAGGTTGTCAGCCTGAAACAGTTGAAAAAACGTACCATTCACATCTGCGAAGGCGAACAAACAAACATGGACGAATTGATTGAAACGCTTACAAATGAACTGTTTGAAAGAGTTGATTTTGTAACAACACCAGGACAGTTCAGTGTGAGAGGCGGTGTGGTGGATGTCTATTCTTTTGGGAATGATTTTCCGTATCGCATTGAGTTTTTTGATGATGAGATAGAATCCATTCGTACATTCGATCCGGGAACACAGTTGTCGGTGGCAGTGATTAAGTCGTTTTATATTGTTCCCAATATTCAATCGTCGGTGATATACGAGCAGCGCGAGCCGTTTTGGGTTTTTCTTCCGGAAAAAACCGTTATCTGGTTATGTAATACGGCTCAAATTACTGAAGTTTTGGATAAAACAATGACCGAAGCACAAACGGCTTACTTGAACATAACCGGTGAAATTTCCCATTTACCACCGGATAAACTTTTCACTTCCGGTCAGCAGTTTCGCGAAGGCATTCTCAAATTCAGAACCATACAAACAGGTAGCGAAAATGCTTTTAATGCTGAAAAAATAACTTTCAACACCGTTTCTCAACCCGATTTCAACAAGAATTTCAATATGTTGGTTGAAACGATTCGTTCCAATGAAAAGAACGGTATCAAAACTTTTATTTTTTCCGACAATGTCCATCAGCAAGTACGTTTAAAAACAATTTTTGAAGATTTTGAAGAAAAAGACGGTATTCCGATTCATTATCAACTCCTCCCCTGCCCTATTCACAGCGGTTTTATTGATAACGACTTAAAGATAGCGTGTTTTGTTGAACATCAGATATTTGGACGGTTTCATCGGGTCAAGTTGCGCGATCATTTTCCCGGACGCGAAGCCGCCACCATCAAAGAGTTGTACGAACTGCAAAAAGGCGATTATGTAACACATGTTGACCACGGCGTTGGACGGTTCGACGGCTTGGAAGTGATTGATAATAATGGCAAAAAACAGGAAGTTGTACGTTTGATTTATCAAAACAACGATATACTTTATGTCAGCATTCACGCCCTTCATCGCATCAGTAAATATGCCGGAAAAGAGGGCGCACCGACTATCAATCGCTTGGGTTCAAATACGTGGCAAAATCTGAAAAACAAAACCAAAAACCGTGTCAAAGACATTGCCCGCGAACTGATTAAACTTTACGCCCAACGAAAAAGTTCGCATGGATTTGCCTTTGCTCCCGACAGTTATTTACAGCACGAACTGGAAGCCTCGTTTGTTTATGAAGATACCCCCGACCAACTGAAAGCAACGCAGGATGTCAAAAAAGACATGGAAAACGAATCGCCGATGGACAGGCTGATTTGCGGTGATGTCGGTTTCGGAAAAACAGAAGTGGCTGTACGTGCGGCTTTTAAGGCTGTGGCTGACAATAAACAAGTAGCAATTTTGGTACCTACGACCATATTGGCATTTCAGCATTATAACACATTTAAAGAGAGGTTGCATGAGTTCCCATGTAACGTTGAGTATATCAGCCGTTTTCGCTCTGCGCGACAGATAAAAGAGACTTTGCAACGAGTAAAAGATGGAAAAACAGACATCCTGATAGGAACCCATCGCCTGCTTGGTAAAGATGTGATTTTTAAAGATTTGGGACTTTTGATTATTGACGAGGAACAAAAATTCGGCGTTTCATCCAAAGAAACATTGAAGAAGTTGAAAGTCAATGTTGATACACTTACACTGACGGCAACGCCGATTCCGCGCACATTGCAGTTTTCGATGATGGGCGCTCGCGACTTGTCTATAATCAACACCCCGCCGCCCAACCGCCAGCCGATACAGACCGAACTACACACTTTCAACGAAATTATCATCCGCGATGCGATTCTTCAGGAAATTTCGCGTGGCGGGCAGGTCTTTTTCGTTCACAATCGCGTACAAAATATCAAAGAAGTGGCAGGCATGATTCAACGAATGTGCCCCGACGTGCGTATAGCGGTCGGACATGGTCAAATGAACGGGAAAGAGTTGGAAGATATCATGATGGATTTTATTGATGAACAATATGATGTGCTGGTTGCTACAACCATCATTGAGTCGGGATTGGATATTCCGAATGTCAATACCATTATTATTAACGAAGCACATCACTATGGTTTATCCGATTTACATCAGTTGCGCGGGCGCGTCGGACGTTCCGACCGTAAGGCTTTTTGTTATCTCTTAGCACCGCCGATGACGTTGCTTACCGACGAAGCCCGAAAACGACTTCAAACCATCGAAGAGTTCACAAATCTCGGCGGCGGACTCAACATCGCCCTTCGCGATTTGGACATTAGAGGCGCCGGTAACATCTTGGGCGCCGAACAAAGCGGATTTATTGCCGATGTAGGATTCGAAATGTACCATAAAATATTGGACGAAGCCATCTTGGAATTAAAAGAAGATGAATTTCAGGAACTCTATGAAAAAGAAAAAGATAGCAGCAGCGAATTTGTCTCTGACTGTGTTATTGAAACCGATTTGGATGTAATGTTGCCGTCTGACTATGTTACCAATATTCAAGAACGCTTGTCGCTATATCGCGAATTAGACAATATCACAAATGAAACACAACTAACTACCTTTATCAACAACCTCACCGACCGTTTCGGTCATCTTCCACGTCAAGCCGAAGACCTAGTTAATACTGTTCGTCTGCGTGGGTTGGCAAAAACGCTCGGAATGGAGAAAATTATGCTGAAACAGAATAAAATGGTGATTTGGTTTGTATCCAAGCCGGATTCGTCGTTTTATCAATCACCTCAATTTACTTCGATGATTCTTTTTGTCCAAAAAAATCAACGCATCTGCCGTATGAAACAAAACGACGGAAGGCTAAGTCTTGTCATTGAAAATATTCCCGACGTTACAACAGGGATGTCACGGCTGAAAGGGATGATAGATTAATTTCTCATACATATAAATTTTCGGCAAAATCACACATTTTTCATATCAATAATGTGTGAAATTCCACAAAATCAATATATATCCTAATAATTCAATCCGAATGTCAACAATGGAAGTATGTTTTGATAACCTATTTGAAAACTGCACTATGGAAAGTGCATTTTTTTATGAAATATTGCACCTTTGAAAGTGCAAATGAGAATTATCTTTTAACAAATTCATATATCGAATATCTTTTTCTAATAATATTACTGGGTATCCAAGTCAAGAATTTCACATAATTCCTCTTTACTTGCTTCTCCGTTTTTATCCCAAATTTTCTTACCGTCTTTAAACACAGCAAGATAGGGAACGCTGGTGATATTTTGTTCTTTTGCTAACAGTCGGTTTTGGTCAAAATCTACAGTAAGTAGTTGAAATTTATCGGGATATGTTTTGGCTAAGTCTTCGACCATTGGTAACATTTTCTTACACGGGGCACACCATGGAGCATAAAAATCAACCAACACAAAGCCTTCCGACGCAATAATATCCAAATAATCCTGCGACAAAAGTTCATCTTTTCCTGAAAGGTCTTGGTCAATGGGTTTTCCTGCTTTCGACCACGCATTCAATCCTTCGTCCAATTCGTAAATGGTGTTGAAACCGGCTTCTTTTAAAATGGTAGCGGCAGTTTTGCTGCGAACCCCCGCCAGACAGTAAACCAACACCGGTTTGGTTTTGTCCAACGTCTCTATTTGTTTGCGAAAGTCGGAGTTTTTAACATCCATATTTATCGCACTCGGAATACGATACTTCTCAAACTCATGCGATGTGCGGACATCAATTAACTGTTCACCTTTTATTGCAATCAACTGTTTTTCAAACTCATCCACGCTAATATTTTGAATTTGATGGGATGAACAGGAAATGAAAAATACAATTAGGATGGACATCCGAAATCTGACTGAAGATATTATTTTCATAGGTTATAGATTTTTGGGGTTAAAAATTTATCGTTGCTATTTTAAACTAATACTATAAAAACGTTAAAACTGTTTATTATTGTTTGGTTGTTTTTCTCACTGCGACCTTAAATCTTCGCTATTGCCACAGAAAATGTTTTATACCCTCCCGAAAGATTTTTCACATCGGTAAATCCGCGTTGCGTTAAAATTTTCAGCGCCAAATATCCGCGTAATCCAACGCCGCAATAGATATAAACGGGTTTGTTGCGAGGAATTTCATCGAAACGTTGTCGTAATTCGTCTAATGGAATGTTCAGTGAGCCTCGAATGACGTGTCCGCCCATTGTTTCACCCTTAGTGCGCACATCCAAGATGGTAACTTCATTTGGATTTGTTGTTTGCATTTCACGCCAATGGACGACGGGCATTTGTCCGGTTACAATATTATTGGCTACATAACCTGCGATGGCGATAGGGTCTTTTGCCGAAGAAAAGGGCGGAGCGTAGCAATGTTCCGTTTTCATCAGGTCGAATACAGAGCTGCCGGATTTGATGAGTTGGGCAATCTGGTCAATACGTTTATCAATGCCGTCGTATCCAACGCATTGCGCTCCGTAAAGTTTTCCGGTTACAGGGTCGAATGTCAGTTTGATATTCAATGGCATACTGTCGGGATAGTATCCTGCATGAGAACCGGAATATGTATGTGAACTTTGATATGGGATGTTTAGTTGTTTCAGTCTTTTAGCCGCCAATCCCGTCATGGCAACCGTCAAGTCGAAAACTTTGGCAATAGCCGTTCCGATAGCGCCTTCATATTTTTCAACCTTACCTTTTACCATGTTATCTGCCACAAGACGTGCTTGCCTGTTTGCAGGTCCAGCCAAATAGTTCAACCATGGTTTTCCTGTTATCGGATGTGGAAATTCGATGGCATCACCGACAGCAAAGACATCTTTGGCTGATGTTTCCAAATATTCATCAACCCAAATTCCGCCTGTTTCGCCGATTTTCAAATCTGCCGCTTTGGGAAGCGATGTTTCGGGACGAACACCGATGGATAGTAAAACCATATCGGCAGAAATCGTTTTATCGCTTTTCAAACAGACATTGATTTTCCCATCCTTTTGTTCAAAGCGTTCTACAGTCTGTTCCAAGTAGAGTTTCACTCCTTTTTGCAAGAGGTGCAGATGAACGTGAGCGGCAATAGAAAAGTCAACGGGCGCCATCACCTGATTTAACATTTCTACAATAGAGACCTCAGCGCCTGCATGATGCAGGTTTTCCGCCATTTCAAGCCCGATAAATCCTGCTCCAACCACAACGACTTTTTGAACACGATGTGTTTGTATGTAATTTTTGATGCGGTCGGTGTCCGCTACGTCGCGTAAAGTGAAAATGCCTTCGGAATTAATTCCTTCCAACGGTGGTTTAACCGGCGAGGCTCCGGGCGAGAGCAGCAGTTTGTCAAAAGTTTCGATGTATTCGCTGCCGTCTGCACGTTGAACGGTAACGGTTTTTTGTGCTGTATTGATAGCGGTAACGGTATGTTCCACCCGCACGTCAATATTAAAACGTTGCCCGAAAGATGCGGGTGTTTGCAGGAAAAGGCTGTTGCGGTTTTCGATGATTCCTCCGATATAGTAAGGCAATCCGCAGTTAGCATACGAAATGTATTTTCCTTTTTCTAATAAAACTATCTCCGCAAATTCATCAATGCGGCGGATTCTTGCTGCGGCAGTAGCGCCTCCGGCTACGCCTCCGATAATTACATGTTTCATATATATAAACTATTCAATCACTGTATTTTTCTCTTTTGCTTCGCTCAGCGAACATGCGTTAAAATGCCACCACTCCCCCTCTATGGCATAAAAACCAGCCTGTCGCATCACATTTCGCAGGATATGACGGTTTTTTATTTGTTCTTTTGTTAATAATCCTTCCATGAGTAGTAAAACCTCATGGTTAATTCCGGCTTTTTTTCCAAAATAGTCAAACGGCGTTCCCATGTCCAAAGGTATTTTTAACGTGTCGGTAACGGTAACATCTACCGCCATTCCGTAGTTGTGCAATCCTGTCTTTTCAGGATGGGCGACATAACGGCTTAACGGTGTTCCTTCTACCGATTCCCATAGCCGTTGTTGAATATGAAGCGGGCGCGCAACATCATAAACCAACAGTGAAAATCCGGGATATTGCTCTTGTAATAATTGTTGCGCTTTCACCAATTTGGCAGCTGCAACGGGATGTAAATAAGCCTGACGAAGGTCGGGATAAATTACTTTTCCGGTAAAATTGTCGGTAGAAGCATATTTTAATTCCACTAAAATAGATGGTTCTAACTGTTGAATATCAACAAGTCCCAAGGAATCGAACAGTAAAACAAGAGATGATTTTTGTTCGATTTCCATAACGGGTTGCGGTTCGTTTTCGGAAAAAGGAACATCAGCGGTTTGTTGAGATAAATCTGCGATTTGCTGCTGTTTCGGAGGATTATTGCAAGCAATGAAGAATAGAAATAGGCAAAAAAAGCCTGTGAATTTAATAAGGGAATTTGCCATATATCAATATTTTAACCTTCCATATCTGATTTCATACAACTTTCACATTCGATTTCGTATGATTTTCATCTATGATTTTGCAAATGTACAAATTTTCTCTAATTGTCAAACTTTTATATGTCCCCAATTTTCTCCGGTTTTTATACGATGCAAGGTCATTGTCGTAACTCCAAACTGCTTTGCAAGTATTTTTAATCGTGTTTTGCGGTTAGGGTCAAAAATTCTCTTTTTCAAAAACATTACTTGGGTAGAGGTCAATTTATTACCTTTATGTTTTCTATTTTCAGCAATCAACGCTAATTGCTCTTTTCTCGCCTTTAATACACTCGGACTATGATAACGGTGGGCTATCATTTCTTCGTAGGTTGCCCATTTGAGGTTACCGACATAGTCATTATTACGGACATAATTCAAATGCAAAATATATTTTTGCTCTTCTGTAGGTTTAGGTAAAAAATACTCCGCTACAAGTTTATAGCGAAAAAGACATCGGTAGAATACTTTGTTATCGCCTGTGCCTGCATAAACGCGATAACGCCAAACTCGGTAGCCGTCTTGTAAACCGCCTTTTACGAATCGTCCATTTTCTATATTGTCCGTATAACTGACAAGTCGTCCATAATTGGAAATCGCATAAGATAGTTTCAGTTTCTCGTCATCTGCACCCAACGAAATGGTTTTAAAAACTTCTGTCGGGTAAAATCGCAGTTTCTTTTGTGTCTTTTCTTCTTTCAACTTAGTATTCTTTTTGTAATCTATCACCATTGTCAAGTTATTATTAATACTCATAAAGAATTGATTGACCCGAAATATTGAGCAGAACACTGTGATTCCCCTGAATTTGCAAGTCTTCAATATTAAAAGACATTTCATTTTCAAAATAAGCATCACAAATACCAATATCATTGAGAGAAAGTCTTAACATCCTTTGACACGGAAGTGATTCAGCAATCATTCCTGAATCAATCAATTCTACAATCCAATTATCTCCACTGCATCCACTTGCACTGAACTTAATTTTCAGGCAGTTACCTTTGATTTTCATATCAATAATTGAAATCGGGTGATTAGGTGCATTCTCGTATTCATCAGCGCTTATTATTACATCTTTGTCGCAATTTGACTGATTATGACAATAAACTTGCACTCCATTAATTAAAATCACATTTACTTCGTTCTTAAAAATCCCGTTTATTGTATATGACACATCTGTAGAACATATACAGTCAACTTCACCACCATCGCCCTGCTGTGTAATATTCAAAACTCCGTTTACAAAAGTGTGAGTTACATTCACAGTAGTGAAATCACAATACACCTCAAAATTGAAGCACGTAATATTTACACCTTTGTCAGTAAACTCAATCACTACCTTGTCCCAAAGCCCACTGCTTTTCAAAATACCTTGCATGCAGGGTGTCCAATTTACATTCGAAACTTGTGGTTCTTTTGGAACTTGAGGTTCTTGCTCTTTCTTTGCACATGCAACAGTCAAGAACACTCCAAAACTCAATAAAATTATTATTTTTTTCATTGTTAATTATTTTAATGTCTTCCTCAGACGGTTTATATTTTATATTTATATATTAAAAACACAAAGATACAACTATTTCCCATTTTTCACCCCATTCTCACGTTTTTTGTTTTTTCTTTTTGGCGGCGGGGAACAGTACATTATTGAGAATCAATCTATATCCTGCGCTTTTTGGATGAAGGTTTAAGTCTGTCGGGGGGTCGCCTACATAATGTTTGTAATCTTCGGGATCATGTCCGCTAAGAAATGTCCATGTACCTTTACCATATTCGTTATGAATGTAGCGGGCTTCGTTAAGTCCTTTATTTTCACCCATTATGAGAACTTCGGGTTTAATATATTCTTTACGAAATGCTGTTGTTTGTCCCATGAATCCCTGAACTATTTGTTCATGGTTTTGAGTTAACATGGTGGGAACGGGATCCCATTTTGCGGAAAATTCAAACAATACAAAGAGGTCGTTTGCTTGGGAAGGTCTTTTTGTTTCGTCAATGTCAATGGACGAAATTTCGTATTCGTATGGATTTCTGACAAGCGTAAAGTTATGGAAAGCCAAACATTTGCTATAATCCAATTTTTCTTGGGCATTCGGATCCATGGGGTCTCCGTCGAACATAACATCACAAATATCAACTCCTTCGGCTGCCAATGCCACATCAAAACTGTCGGGAGCGCTGCACATGGCAAATAAAAATCCTCCTCCTACAACGAAATTTTTAATCTCTTTTGCTACTGCCAATTTCATTTGAGAGACTTTCGAGAATCCCAATTTGGCAGCGCGTGCTTCGGATATTCTCACCTCTTCTCTGTACCAAGGTGCATTTTGATAACGTCCCCAGAATTTGCCGTATTGTCCGGTAAAATCTTCATGGTGCATGTGCAACCAGTCGTATCCGGGCAAAACGCCTGCCATTACTTCTTCGTCGTAGATAACGTCGTATGGTATTTCGGCGTAGGTAAGTACCAATGTTACTGCATCGTCCCACGGGAGGTTGTTTGGCGGCGCATATACTGCTATTTTCGGCGCTTTATGCAATTTTACCGCATCCATGTTGGTGTTGGGGTCGGATATTTCTTTTAATATGGCAGTGGACTGCACATCGGCAATAACCTGATAACGGACATTTCTCACAAGACATTCGTCTTCAATTGCCTGAAAATATTTGAGCATGAAACTGCCGCCGCGATAGTTCAAAAGCCAGTCCACTTCAACTTCTTTCTGAAGCGCCCAAAAAGCAATCCCGTATGCTTTCAAATGGTTGGTCTGTGTTTCGTCCATCGGAATTAAAAGATATGCTCCTCTTAATGATAGCGTTATGAGCAATATCGAACCGAATAAAAAGATTTTTTTAAACATAATTTTAGTTTTAATTAGTTTTATCACTCATGTATAACGGAATAATGGCGAATAAATTTTATATGTATATTTGCACTCAAAAAAATACAATGAAATGGCTTAGCGAAATAGGCGAATATTGTTTGTTTTTGAAATCGGTGTTTACCAAGCCGGTGAAATGGCGTATTTTTTTCAGACGAACAGTCAATGAGATGCAATTAGTAGGGATTGATTCTTTGCTGATTATCATTGTTATTGCTACTTTTACCGGCGCTGTTGCTGTAATACAGACAGCGTTTAATATTGATACTCCGTGGATTCCGAAGTCGTTGATTGGATTTACGGCACGTCAGGCTTTGATTTTGGAGTTTTGTCCTACCATTCTCAGTTTGATTCTGGCAGGGAAAGTTGGTTCTTTGATAGCGTCGGAAATAGGCACCATGCGTGTAACGGAACAAATTGATGCTATGGACATTATGGGGGTTAATTCCGCCTCTTTTCTTATTTTGCCCAAGATAGTTGCTGCCTTATTCTTCTTTCCTGTGCTTATTATTTTGAGTATTGGATTTGCGTTATTCGGAGGTTATTTGGTTACTATTTTCACTAATTTATTCACTGTAACAGAATATATTGACGGACTGCATCTGGATTTCAATCCGTTTAGTCTTGTTTATTCCATGATAAAAACGGTTGTTTTTGCTTTTATCATCACTACTATCAGCGGATTTCACGGCTATCGCATTCGTGGAGGCGCTTTGGCGGTTGGTCAGGCAAGCACGCGCGCTGTTGTTGATTCCAGCATTTTTATTATTATCTTTAATCTCATTCTCACACAATTACTGCTGTCATGATTACCGTTGAACATATTAATAAATCTTTCGGAGAAAAGCCTGTACTTAAAGATGTTTCATATACCTTTGAAACAGGGAAAACAAATTTGATTATCGGCGCAAGCGGTTCTGGGAAAACTGTTTTGATGAAAACCGTTGTCGGATTAATTGTTCCCGATTCGGGCGAAATTAAATACGACGGAAGGCTGTTTAGCAAAATGAGCATCAATGAAAAACGAAAACTACGCTACGAAATGGGTATGTTGTTTCAAGGTGGCGCATTATTCGATTTCTTAACTGTGGAAGAAAATGTAAGGTTTCCATTGGATATGTTTACCGAACAAACCGAATCCGAAAAGAGAGAACGAGTTCATTTTTGCCTGAAAAGGGTGAATTTGACCGACGCTCATAAAAAAATGCCTTCCGAGTTAAGCGGTGGAATGATTAAACGTGTTGCCATTGCCCGCGCTATCTCTTTGAATCCAAGATATTTATTTTGCGATGAACCCAATTCGGGATTAGATCCAAACACGTCGGGATTGATTGATGAACTTATTGAAGAAATCACTGCCGAATTTAACATCACAACCATCATCAATACCCACGACATGAATTCCGTACTGAAAATTGGAAACACTGTAGCCTATATTCATCAGGGAAATTTATGGTGGAAAGGAGATAAAAAATCCATATTAAATTCCGACAACAAAGAGTTAAACGATTTTGTATTTGCCATGGAATTAACTAAAAGATTGAAAAAATGAACATCCATTTCATAGCCATTGGAGGTGCTGCCATGCATAATTTAGCCATTGCCCTTTTCAAAAAGGGTTACCGTATTAGCGGTTCTGACGATGAAATCTTTGAACCATCGCGTACACGATTGCAAACATTAGGATTGCTCCCTGAAAAAGAAGGCTGGTATCCCGAAAAAATCACTTCTGATTTGGATGCTATTATACTCGGAATGCACGCCAAAGGCGATAATCCCGAACTGTTACAGGCAAAAGAACTCGGATTGCCGATTTACTCTTTTCCCGAATTTCTTTACGAAACGGCAAAAAATAAAAAACGTATTGTCATTGGCGGTAGTCATGGGAAAACTACCATCACCGCTATGATTCTTCATGTGTTTCACTATGCCGGCATTGATTTCGATTATATGGTAGGCGCTCAGTTAGAAGGTTTTGATGTGATGGTGCGTATTTCCGATGCGCCTGTGATGGTGTTTGAAGGCGATGAATATTTAACATCAGCGTTGGACAAACGCCCGAAATTTCATCTCTATCGTCCTCATATTGCACTGATTAGTGGCATTGCATGGGATCATATCAATGTTTTTCCAACCTTTGAAAACTATGTGGAACAATTCCGTACTTTTATCAATATCATTGAAAAAGATGGGACATTGATTTACTGTAATCAAGATGAAACTGTATGTAAAATAGCAAAAGAAGTGCGTACTGACATTGCTAAAATCCCTTATGGCATCTCTCCACATCATATTGAAGATGGAATTACCTATTTGACATATAGTAATGAAGAAGTCCCTTTATTAATTTTTGGTGAACATAATTTAATGAATCTCGAAGGAGCACGCCTTATTTGTAACAGTTATGGAATTGATAATGAAACGTTTTATGCTGCAATACGCACTTTTTCGGGAGCTTCGAATCGTTTGGAATTGGTTTTCAAAAATGATAAGACATTAGTTTTTAAAGACTTTGCCCATGCTGCCTCAAAATTGAAAGCCACCATCGCAGCAGTGAAACGACAATATCCGCAACGTCCTTTGGTCGCTTGTATGGAGTTGCATACATATAGTAGCCTGAGTGAAACATTTCTTCCGCAATATAAAAACAGTATGGATGATGCAGATATGGCTTTTGTTTATTTTAATCCTCATGCTATTGCGCTGAAAAAACTGCCGCCCATCACACCGGAACAGGTTGTTGCAGGATTCGGAACGAAAAATATGGAAGTCTTTACCGATTCCAACTTGCTGTGGAAAAGATTGAAAGAAATTGACTTTTCCGGAAAAAATTTGCTCATGATGAGTTCCGGTAACTTCGACGGGAAAAGTTATAAAGACCTGTTATGACCATGAACGATGAACATCGCATTAAAGACCTGATTGAATCGGTACTGCACGACGATAGTAAATTAAACAAAGGTTTTACCGAAGCTCAAATCGTCAATGCGTGGAGAAAAGCAGTAGGAGAATATGTCGCCCAACATACCGACAAACTTTTTGTTCGCGATCAGATATTATTTGTGAATGTATCCAACAGCATATTGCGACAGGAATTGCATTATCAGCGTTCCCAAATCTGTTATACTATTAATGGATTATTGAAAAAGCAGGTAATAAAAGAAATTGTGCTTAAGTAAACTCTACAACCCCACTTCAATTCCAAGGCTGTATATCGGGTTTTTATACATATAATATTCGCTTTTGTCGTTGTTAAGTACATTAAACAAGACAGAAGCGGATACGGATGTTTTGCCTCCGACAGGTAATTTTGCTCCAACTCCTGTTAAAAGAAAGTGGTCTTTGTCGGAATATTTCAACGGTTTTTCTCCTCCTCCTTTTACAGTTTGGTTATACCACAAATGTTGGTATTCGATACGACCAAATACATATTTTATCGGATAAATATCAGTAAATATCCCAGCACCATAAGTATGTGAGTTAACTTTGTAGTCGGCGCTTTCCTGAGAATACATATAAGCCGCACTAACACCCGGAACAAACCACTTCGTAACTTCCATAGAGATTCTGGGTGCTGCACTCAAAAAATAAAAGTCGTTGGTGATGCCACCACTCAGATTACCACCTATTTTCAACCGTTCCAATGGACTTTTCTTCACATTGGTTTTTGCAGTAGATGTAGGAGTGGATTTATTACCCGATTTAGTCGCATTTGATTGTGCTATAATTATATAGTTGCCAAGCAAAATAAAAACCAAAAAAAGTGAAAAAGTTTTTATGTTCATTTCTCATTAATTTCAAATGTCAAATATCTTTATTCCAACTGGTTCCGTCTTTCCCATCTTTCAACTGAATCTGTAAGTCCGATAATTTATCGCGAATGAAATCGGAGGTTGCCCATTCTTTTTTATTACGGGCATCTTTGCGCATCTCAATGATGAGTTCCATTAATCCGTTAACGAGGTTATTGTTCTGCCCTGATTCTGATTCCGATTTTAACCCTAAAATATTAAAAACAAAATCGTTATAAGATATTTTAAGAAGTTCTAAATCTTCTGCGGTAATAGTCTCTGTGTTATCTTTTACCGAATTTATGATACGGACAGCTTCGAAAAGGTGAGAAATGGCAATGGGACTGTTGAAGTCGTCATCCATAGCCTTGTACAGGTCATTTATTAATGCTTTAATATCACTGGTAGAGTTGTTTCCGAATGGGATTTTTTGTAGAGTATTCCCTGCTTCGAGAAGTTTTTTCAGCCCTTTTTCGGCGGCTTGCAGGGCAGTATTGGAGAAGTCGAGCGGACTGCGATAGTGTGCCTGTAAGATGAAAAAGCGAATGTTCATCGGCGAATATGCTTTTTCTAATTTTGGATGTTGTCCGGAAAAAAGTTGTTCTAATGTGATGAAATTACCCAGCGATTTCCCCATTTTTTGTCCTTCGATAGTAATGAGGTTGTTATGTAGCCAATAACGCACCGGCGCTACTCCGTTGATTGCCTGTGATTGTGCTATTTCACATTCGTGATGTGGAAACATCAAATCCAATCCTCCTCCGTGAATGTCGAACTGTTCGCCTAGATATTTTTTACCCATCGCCGAACATTCTAAATGCCAAGCAGGGAATCCTTCACTCCATGGCGACTGCCAGCGCATAATATGTTCCGGATCAGCCTTTTTCCATAAGGCAAAATCTATGCTGTTTCGTTTTTCGTCTTGTTTGTCTAAGTCGCGTGTTGTGGATAACAGTTCTTCAATTTTTCTACCCGACAAAATTCCGTAAGGATATTTTTGATTGTATTTTTCTACATCAAAATAAACAGAACCGTTCACAACGTATGCATATCCGTTTTTCAAAATATGCTCAATCATTGTAATTTGTTCAATAATATGACCTGATGCACGCGGCTCAATGGAAGGGGGAAGTACATTCAGTAAATCCATATCGCGATGATAGCGATTGGTGTAATATTGAACTACTTCCATCGGTTCCAACTGTTCCAACCGTGCCTGTTTTGCGATTTTGTCTTCGCCTGTATCGGCGTCATTTTCCAAATGTCCTACATCGGTGATATTTCGTACATATCGAACTTTATATCCTCTATGTTTTAGATATCTGAATATCAAATCAAAAGTAATGGCAGGACGTGCATGTCCCAAATGGGCATCGCCGTAAACCGTTGGTCCGCATACATACATACCGACGTATGGAGGATGTAACGGCTCAAACGGTTCTTTATCTCTACTTAATGTGTTGTATAAAAACAGGTTGTTTTTCACTTTGTTTTATTTCCGAACTGGCTGTTTTTCAATGCTGATTAATTCTACTTCAAAAATCAGAGCCGAGAAAGGAGTAATGTGTTGACCTTTTTGTTGATTTCCGTAGGCTAAATCCTGTGGAATATAGAGCATCCATTTTGAACCAACGGGCATCATAGTGAGCGCTTCTGTCCATCCGGAAATGACACCCATTACAGCAAAAGAGACAGGTTCTCCTGTTTTATATGAACTGTCAAATTCTGTCCCGTCAATGAGGGTACCGCGATAGTGAACTTTTACTTGGTCGGTCAGCGTTGGTATAGCACCTTTTCCTTCTTTAATTACTTTATATTGTAATCCGCTGGGAAGTGTTACAACACCTTCTTTTGTTTTATTGTCTTCCAAAAAAGCGTATCCGGCTTCTTTATTAAATCCGTACTCTTTTTCCATCTTATTATTTTCAATCTCTTCCAATTTTACTTCGATGTAATTGCCGGCTTCTTCCATATCCATGATGACATCGTTCTTGTTCACTCCTGCTGTGAAACCTGCAATGAAATTGTCTTTGTTGAGATGTTCTTCGGCGCCTGCTCCGAATATTTGTTGGCTGAACTGGTCTAACATTCTGTTGCCAAAGCGTTGTCCGATTTGCAGTCCTGTAATGTAGGCGTTCTTTTTAGCATCATCGTTTTGAATGGCAATACCTTCGTAAAAGCCTTTCAAAAAGTCCTGAATATGAGTTGAGTCAATATTCATCTGTGCTAAATGTTGCATCAATCCTCCTGTTTGTGATATGCCGATGGCATACGAAAGGGAGTCAATGTCTGTTGTTAAATTTGCTTTTGGTTCTTTAACCTTTGATGTGCATGAAGTGATTGCAATCATTGCACACATCACCATGAGATAACTTACTTGTTTCATTTTTTAATACTATTTATGTTTATGTTATTTGATAATTTACGCTAAAATATGTGGGGCTTTAAAAAAAGCGTGCAAAGGTAAGAAAAAAAGTTGGTATAAGAAAAGACCGCTCCAAAAGAGCGGTCTTAAAAAAAATCAAATTATTATTAAAAATATTTATTCCACAATCAGTTTTTGTGTTGCTGTTGCGTTTCCTGAACGTACGTTTACAAAATAAACGCCGGTTGTGAGGTTGTTTAATGAAATTTCTTTCTCTTTTACAACATTTTCTACTTGATAAACTGTTTGTCCGATTATGTTATATATTGTTATATCTCCTTTGCCATCGAATCTTACTGTAACTTTTCCTGATGCGGGGTTGGGGTAAAGATTCATTTTTATAATTTCCGTTTCATTAACAGCAGGCGGATAATTCATATCAATGGCAACATAATAAAAATGATTATTTACTTTACTGTGATCGGATGGATTTTCTCCATAAGCTATATAAACACCTGCGTATGGGTCAACTTGCGCCATTAGATACATAATACCATGATCTCCAATTCCTGCTAATGTCAGATATGCAAATTCTTGATTTATATAGTCCAGATTATTAATAAGGTATTCCGTTTGAGTCCAAACATCATCTCCTTGAGCTATTGTAGTATAAAATGGGTGACGTCTCCAACGGTCTTCATCAGCTCCTCCATCTAACAATCCCAAATAAACCAAATGTAATTTGTTGAATTTGTCAAATGCCATTTGAGGATATGAAAACATACCGGCATTTCCATAGCTTCTTCCAGCCCATTGTTCATTGTCTTCTATAAATGTATAGTAGTTATCATCAAGTACTGGCGTAAAATATCCAATCACTGGCCATTTTGGTATGGTTGAATTTACATAGTATCTTCCTGCAGGATCTGCGGCTGTTTTTTCCCAATCAAAATATGCGCCATCATCATTATACCCATATAATAAAGGCATTATTTGAGGTGAATTAAACTCTGTATCTCCATCGATAGTATTCATATCTTCATTCCAATATGAGAGAAATTGAGCAAAACCCCAAGGCCAGTAATTAATTCCCGTTCCGTCATCATTATTTTTAGAACGTATAGCAGCAAAAGCAACATGAATTTTCCCATCGTTATCTAATGCCACACACCCGTTTGCTGGTATATATACAGAATCTCCATACTGAGCAAAAGGTACTCCTCTTCTTACTGGGGAATCGAAAAATTGAATGCATTCCCATGTATTGCCATTATCATGTGTCCTTATTACATAACCATGATTCCCCATACGTATAAACGAGACCGCAACAATATCACCTTTTACTGCAAAAGTAATACCATCTGTGTAAACATACATTTCTGGCCAATCTTCACCAACTAAATCAGGCACTTCTATTGGATCAAAATCCCATGTGATTCCATCTTGTGTTCTGTAATAATAAGTTGGGTGATAATTTGTTTTATGTCTAATAGGAGACATTATATGAATGTATTCGTGGTTCGGTCCACTAGTTGTCATTCTCGCCCATGCCATAACATCAGTGCCTGGAGTATATCCTTCAGGATATGGAACAACGGTAATAGTCCATTCTCCTTCACCTTTGTTTTCTCTTGTCATAAGTACAAGTCCATTTAAAATATTCATACCTTCGTAATTATATGAATCGGCGCTTCGAGCAAGAATGGCTTCTCCGTTTTCTCCCCATTGTGCATAAGATGGCCAATATAATGGAATACCGCCCACTCTATTTTCTCTTGATGGGTCATCTTTGTCCCAACTCCATGTATCTCCTCCATCTCTCGAACATGAATAACCAATGCCTCTTAATGGTGTACTACTTCCCGAAAATGGACTGTTATCATCGTTAGTCCATACACATCCAATAAAACCATCAGTGTGTCTTCTAGTCATCGGGTATACAGACCCTTGAGTTTGTCTATCATAACCTTCTGAAACTCCAGCATATGCATCAAGCCAGTCAAACTGAACAGGAGATTTCGAAAAAGTAAGTGGAAGGTTTCCATTTTGGAAAATTCCCAAATCACATTCTTCCATTTGAATACTCTTTTTTTCACCAATTTTTGCAAATTGTGATTTTTGTGCTGCCATAGGCATCATTAAGCCTGCAAGCACCATGCATAATAAAATTTTCTTCATTTTAATTACATTTTTTAATTTAACATTTAATAAGTTTTTTACTTCAATTTTTTGGCTGCAAAAATAGTAATAATTTTTTAATTTAGATATATAAGTTAAAAAAAAAAAAACCGCCTTATTAAGAGCGGTTTTATTAGAATTTTTAAAAGTGAAAGTTATTTCACAATCAGTTTTTGTGTTGCTATTGTGTTTCCTGAACGTACGTTTACAAAATAAACACCTGTGTGAGGTTGTTTAATGAAATTTCTTTCTCTTTTACAACATTTTCTACATGGTAAACTATTTGTCCGAGCATGTTAAATATTGTGATATCTCCTTTTCCATCGAATCTTACTGAAACTTTTCCTGATGCGGGGTTGGGATAAACTTTCATAGATAATGTGGTTCGTTCTAATTCATTGTTAGATTGTGGAAGACCTTCAAAATAGAAAAAAGTGTAATAGTTATTAACTGCACCGTGATCTGGAGCCATTGGAGGACTGTAATTATACTGGGTGAAAACTCCTGCATATTGATCGGTTTGTGCCATAAAATATATTCTATCATTATAAATACCTGCTAAGTCAAGATATGCAAACTCATTTGTGATAAAGTCAAGATTATTAACAGGGTATTCTGTTTGTGTCCAGATATTTTCTCCCGGTTCTTTGGTAGTATAAAATGGATGACGTAGCCAGTGGTCTTCATCAATTCCGCCATCTAACAAACCTAAATAAACTAAATGCAATCTGTTTTCTATGTCAAATGCCATTTGAGGATATGAAAACATTCCTGCATTTCCATAACTGCTTCCAGCCCATTGTTCAGCGTCTTCTAAAAAAGTATAGTAGTTATCATCGAGTACAGGTATAAAATATCCAATTACAGGCCATTCTGGCGTGGTTGAATTTACATAGTATCTGCCCGCAGGATCTTCTTGAGTTTTTTCCCAATCAAAATAAGCACCATCAAAATATGGATACCCCATTAATAATGGGGCTATGTTTGCAGTACTAAAATCAATTGCTCCATCAATCATTGGCATGTCTTCATTCCAATAAGAAAGGAATTGCGCATAAGCCCAAGGCCAATAACTTATACCTTCTCCTGTTGTTGTACTGTTCATACTTCGTATTGCAGCAAAAGCAACATGAATTTTCCCATCGTTATCTAATGCTACACATCCCTGATTAGGAATATACACAGAGTCCGGAAATTCATCATGTGTAATATCTCTGCGCACAGGTGAATCAAAAAATTTAATACATTTCCAATTATCTCCATTATCCTTTGTTCTAAGCACATAGCCATGATTTCCCATATCTATAAAAGATGCAACTACTGTTTCTCCTTTTACCGCAAAATTAATGCCATCATTGTATGAATAATTCTTAGGCCATTCTTCACCTGTAAGTTCGCTGACTTCAACAGACTCAATATCCCATGTTTTTCCATCTTGTGTTCTGTAATAATAAACAGGATGCTGTACTTGATCCGGAAATCTAATCGGGGACAATATATGTATGTATTGATGGTCTTCTCCACTTGTCGTCATTCGTGCCCATGCCATTACGTATGTGGGTGGAGTAAATCCATCAGGATATGGAACACACGTAATAGTCCATTCTCCAACGCCTTTATTTTCACGTGTCAGCAACAATAATCCATTTACAATTTGCATATCGTTATAGAGATATGTATCAGCGCTTCGAGCAAGAATGGCTTCTCCGTTCTTTCCCCATTGTGCATAAGATGGCCAATAGAGTGGTATTCCACCTGCACGTAAATCAGGCTCACTCCATGTTATTCCTCCGTCAACTGAAAAAGAATAGCCAACTCCTCTTTTAGGATTACTTCCTCCTTCAGAAAATGGAAGATTATCCTCATTAGTCCAGGTAGATCCAATAAATCCGTCATTATGGACTTGAGTCATCGGATAGGATGACCCTTGTGATTGACGGTCATACTTTTCCGAGATGCCGGAATACGTCCAACCATCAACCTCAACAAAGGTTTTTGTTTTGTTAATTGGAAGTAAAACTGGTTCGGTTATTCCCAAATCAGTCGTTTTATTCATAAATGAAATATTTATCTTTTCATTCATCTTCCTTTGTGCTACCACAGGCATCATTAAGCCTGCTAACACCATGCATAATAAAATTTTCTTCATTTTAATTACATTTTTTAATTAATATTTAATAAGTTTTTTACTTCTATTTTTATGGTTGCAAAGGTACTATTTTTTTTAAAAATAGCGAACAATATTGTTCAATCTTATTTTTTTTTAATATCTAAAACTGAATGTCAGCATATAACTGTTTGCATTGTCGGTAAGGTTGGCGTAGGGTGAAGGGTCGTTGTTATACCATCCGTATCTGTCTGCGTCGTATGGGTAGTATTTCGATTTCATACGGGCGTTTTGATAGGCAAAGTCGAGTCCGAACGAGCCTGCACGGAAACCTATTCCTAACGACCATGTATTGAGCGACATGTTGTTGATGTTTTTGTTTTGAAACGGGGATGTGTACCATCCGTAACCGCCGCGAAAATAGAAGTCGTTCCATCGCAGTTCGGCGCCGGCTCTGATGATGTGCTGGTTGGTGTAGTTGCTTCTTATCTGGGTATTAGCTTCGTTCATGGCATTATCACGGGGAGTTGATTGGAGTCTGTTAGCGCTATGGTCAACCCATTCATAATCGGCACTGATAACAGCTATTTTCCCTGCTGTATAGGCAAGAGAGCCAATAACGCGCATGGGAGTAAGTTGACTGTATTCAAATTGGCGTTCTGGAGTGGATGCTGTTTTGTTCCACTGTATTGAGTCTCTGAATGTTGAAGACATTGAAAGCCATTCGCTTTCTTGTATTGTCCAATAGTAGGTAGGTGTATGGATTGCAGCGCCGATGCGAAGTGATGGTATGGGGCGAAAAATCACGCCGAATTTGCCGTTCACTCCGGATCCGTCGCTTCGGTATTCTTCGGTATATGTCATTTCTTTGAAATTTTCTTTCCCGGTAGTCCATTCTTTATATTGGTATAAGTGCCAATAAGTAAGAAAAGGCAATCCTAAAGTAGCACCGAAGTAGAGCATGTCGGAGTAGTTGCCGCCAAGTGTAAATACCAATTCGTCAATGCCGCCTTCCCGCTGCATATATGCGCTTTGATATACGTCTTTTTGCATATCAGCGAAAAATTCATTGGTGTTTTGGTCATAAATCAGTAAATTGACTGCATCTGCTAATTCATCGGCATACCAAGGATTATTGGAAAAAAATTGACCATTTCTGTTAGCCACAGTGGCAATGTCAGAAAGCGCTCTTACGAATGTGTTTCTATCGTTTTTCCCTTGAAAAAAGAATCTGTTATTAAAATTTGCCAAACGGCTGCAGCCCAATCCGAATTGTATTGCTTTAAAGTCGTTGTTATCTATAGGGAGTGCAAAAATAATTCCTGCATTACTGATATTGAGTCGGTTACTGAATTCCTGCTGGTTGTCGTTAAAATATTGGGAAAAAGAGCGGGTATTGTAAATAAGAGGTGTGAATGTAACTTCGGAATTTTTATAGACACCAATTCCTCCCGGATTGACACTCAACGAAGTGAAATCACCTCCGATAGCGCCGAAAGCGCCGCCCATTCCTGTGAAACGCGCCGTGCCGTTGTAGGAGAGGTTGGAAAGTTTAAGTGCATGGTCGGCATATTGCCCGAAAGAGACAATCGGCATTAAAAGTGTTAATGCTAATGTTGTTACTGCAAAAAAATGTTTCTTCATCATTATCAATAGTGTTTTAATATTTTACAATAATATTTATTTTATCTTCTACCTCCGCTGCTTCCGCCGCCGCCGCGAGAACCTCCTCCCCCACTGCTGCCTCCGCTGCTGCTTCCACCACCTCCACTTCGCGAACCTCCGCTTGAAGGTGAAGAATAAGACGGTGTACTGCTGCGCGACGGAGTGTTGTTGTATGATGGCGTACTTTGAGTGGGTGTGTTATAAGTTGGTGTATTCTGATATGAGTCGCTGTTGCTGCGGGAAGGGGTTGTGGTTGTGGTTGTAGTTCTTGTCGGTTGTTGATTGGTAGGCTGAGTAGTAGTTGTTGTTGTTGTACGTGTTGGTTGTTGAGTGGATGGATGAGTAGTGGTGGGCGTATTCGTTCTGTTATATTCTTTACTGTTTGGACGGGTGGTTGTAGGGGTGTAATCTCGTGTTCGTATAGTAGTGTTGTCGTTTATAGTTGTTGTGGTACGTGTTGTAGTAGTTGGATTTTGGCGGCTGTCGCCGGAAGTAATGTCTCCATGTGTGGTTGT
>Ga0209628_10000475_pt1 | contig 24509 bp, 22 predicted proteins | sample TergutCu122P4_FD_187285 | JGI IMG/M metagenome (GOLD analysis project Ga0209628, IMG submission 187285) | Cubitermes ugandensis P4 segment gut microbial communities from Kakamega Forest, Kenya - Cu122 P4 (SPAdes) (version 2) | ecosystem: Host-associated > Arthropoda: Insects > Digestive system...
CCGTAAGTTTGGATTTGATGACATGGTCATGATAATCGCTTGCGGACTCCATAATTTTAGAATATCAATGTCGCTGAATTTCAGCTATATATAATTTTATTGAATATAATGTCTAATATTAATCGTTATGAAAGGTTTTTTACTAAAAACAATTTGCTTAAGTGTTTTATTTGCGGGAACTCTTAATTTATCCGCTCAGAATCAAAGGGTAATAAGGGGTTACGAAGAATTGAAGAACATTGAATCTGTGAAACAAAGAGGAGCAGAAGCACCTCAAGTAGGAACATTGGAGAAATCTTCTCGTGTGATAGAATATTCGAAACCTCTGGTAGCTGCTCCGGCAGCAGTTCCTGCAGCGAAGTATGCTTATCCGTTTACTACCGCAGGTTTGGGTACAAGTGATGATACATTTGCAAGTTTCTTGAGCTTTAATAAAGTAAATAATCGTCGGATATCCGAAACTAATTGTGATTATTTGATTGCTCCCAAGGACTCAACTATTATCTATTTTGATCTCTCAACAAACGCTCCTCAGTCTTTTCAATGGACAATTCCGGGTGGAACTCCGGCTACTTTACAAACACAAGATGCTGAAGTAACTTATAAAGAAGAAGGAAGTTATAAATTTCCCACTTTAAAAGCAATCAACGCTGACGGCAATAGTAGTTTCACAGCCAATCTCAACATTAAAGCTGGTGGCAAAGGTGAAATTTCACAAGTAAACTTCTATAAGTTTTTAGACACTTGGTATCCTTCAGTTTACGAGTGGGTTGGTGGTGCTGGTTATGTATGCGGATCCAATACACTTGAGACGGTAGCTTTTGGTAATGTATTCGCTCTTGGTCAAGATGGTGCTTCTATTGAATCCGTATCGGTTTATATTGGAGCTAACCCTACAGCTGCCAATCCCGACAATGAAGTAAGATGTTCTATCTATGCAATGGGCGTTGTTGATGGATATTTGGTTCACGATTATGAACTAATAGCCTCTACCACCCTAAAAGTGAGCCAGATGGTGGCGGATGCTTCCAATATCGTTGTGCCTGCTCTTCATTATACAAGCGATAATTCTCCGGTTTTTGGAGCTGCTTTGTTTAAATTCGACAAACCGGTAGAGGTTCCAAATCTTGTTTTCATTACTATTGATAACTTCGGTAATGATTTAGATAACGGTGACGATTTCGTCATTATGATGGATACTGAAACAGAAGCTCCTTCTCCTGCCGATTGGTATACATTTAATTCATGGTTCTTGGCTCCAGCCACTAACGGTAATTTTTATTGGTGGAGTTTGGCGGAAGATGTCTTCTCTGGTTATCATGATAACCCAACCTTGTTTATCTTCCCTGTTATCAAGTATGCCGATGGACCACCTAGCGGTATTGCAGACAACAAAGTTGAAACTAAGGTACGTGTAGCTCGCACAGAAAAAAATAGCTTTGAATTAACTTATCCGGCTACAGCTACTTCTGTTGAAGTTTACAACATCGCCGGTCAAAAAGTAGGTGAATACAAATTGAATGCAAGCGGAACTTATACTTTATCAGCCGCCGGTTTGGCAAATGGTGCTTATATTCTGAAATTCAACGGTTCTAACGAAGTTGTTAAGATTTTGAAATAAGAAGATAAATTCTTAAAAATAATGAAAGCTGTCTGTTTGGGCAGCTTTCTTTTTTTATTTTCCCCACTCAAAAGATTCAATCAATTGCATGACATCTTCTTTTATATAAGCTAAAACCGGGGCAATAGAATCTTGGTTAACAACGGTATTGAATAATAAAGAGGCGCGAAAAAAATGAGAAGAACTGTCGGTCAACATAAATTGTAACGGAGAGGCAACATTGCCTTCTATACGATATAAAACACCGTAAACCCTGTTTTCAGGATTGGAAAACCGTTGCTCTATAATATCATTCGCTTTCACCGCATGCCGGTACACAAGCTTGTGATTTTCCTCTAAAAAAGCATTTAATTGATCCGGTTTTATAGAGAAATAACTGGCGTATATTATGGCATTGAAAGCCGGATAATGAATATTAAACCACTCACCTTTAGCTGCACCGGTCACAGACTCAACGTTGGCATACACAGAAAGGTCGAAACTAAAATACGGATATTTGGTAAATCTTTCATACCGGTGCTCAGGTAAGTCAATCCGAAAATGGCCATAAGGCTTGGGAACCTGATTTGAACAGGAAAATAATAAACAAAGACAAAGAAAAGCAAGACAAAAAAAAGATTTATTCATCTTCGGTTTCTTTGTAAAATTTAACTTTCTGAATTCTTCGTTCGTTAATATCCGACACTTCAAAACGATATGAGTTATATGAGATAATTTCATCCGTTTTCGGGAAATCTCCTTTTAATTCCAAAACCAATCCGGCAAGCGTATCTACATCTACGGTTTGTTTTTCGAACTCTTTGGGGTCAATTTCAGTGATTTTGAAGAAATCAGCCAACGAAATTTTGGCCTCGAATAAGAAAGCTCCATCTTGAAGTTTCTCAAATTTGGGATTCACCTCATCGTCATACTCATCGTCGATTTCACCTACAATTTCTTCCAGAATATCTTCTACCGTAACAATTCCGGAAGTGCCTCCAAACTCATCGACAACAACAGCCAAGTGAATTTTGTTCGTTTGGAATTCCTCCAGTAAATCGTGTATTTTTTTTGTTTCCGGAACGAAAAAAGCAGAACGAATCAGGCTTTGCCAACGAAAAGTTTCCGGCTTATCAATGTAAGGAAGTAAATCTTTCAGGTATAAAATCCCTTTGATATCATCTTGAGTCTTCGAATATACCGGAATCCTTGAATAGCCGATATTAATCGCATAATCAATTACCTGCTTGAAACTGGATTTAATGTCTATATCGGCAATATCCAACCGGGGAGTCATAATTTCAACGGCCGTTTTGTTGTGCAAGCTGATAATACCTTCGAGTATTTCTTTTTCTTCCGAGATTTCTTCCGAACTGGATTGCAATACTTTAGATAATTCTTCAACCGACAAATCTGCAGATTTCTTTTCTAAAGATTTATCAATCAGATTGGTTGTATTGATAACCAATTTGGATAACGGACGACATAGAAATTCCAACGTTTTTATCGTAGAAGCTGTCAAGTGAAGTAATCTCAATGGATTTTTCTTGGCATATAACCTTGGAATAATTTCTCCGAATACGACAACCAACGCAATCCAACAAACCACTTCAACCCAAAATATCAACGAAGGATCAGCATCGAAAGTGAGCAGTTTTTGACACGAATAAACGCCCAAAACGACGACTAAAAGCACTAACAAGACATTAAATATAAGAATCGCAGACAGCAAATAATCCGGCCGTTCAAGCAGTTGGTTGATTGTTTTTGAAGAAGAAGTTTCTTCCTTATCCAACGTTTCTTTATCGGATGCCGATAGTGCAAAAAAAGCCGTTTCTGTCCCCGAAAGAAATCCGGAAAACACGATGAAGATAAAAGCGAAAATAAGAACAATAATACTTAACATGAGAGTTGAAAACAACAGATTCCTCACTTCGCCCGGAATGACACCACACTTCTTAAACATTGGTTGTCATTTCGAACGCAGTGAGAAACCTAATGAAACTAAATGAAACCTTTAAAACGGCAAATCATCTTTTTCTCCATCATTAAAAGGAGTTACGGGAGTTGATGCTACCGGAGAAGATTGCTGTTGAGTTGAAACAGGCTGTGCCGGCTGAGAAGGTTGTAGCGGTGGCGGAGGACCTTGTTGTCCTTCCGGTTTCCGGTCTAACAATTCCATGTTATCAGCGTATATTTCTGTCACATACCGTTTATTTCCGGATGCATCATCATACGAGCGTGTACGGATTTTTCCTTCTACATACAATTTCGCGCCTTTGCGCACATATTTTTCCGCAATTTCGGCCAATGCACGCCACAATACAATATTGTGCCACTCTGTTCGATCGGGAACAACCGTTCCGTTTGCAGCGGTATACCCGCGTTCCGTTGTCGCCAACGTAAAATTAGCCACAGCACCACCGTTGTCGAAATACCTTACTTCCGGATCTTTTCCGACATTTCCTACTAAAATAACTTTGTTAATTGCCATAATGATAAACTTTTAATTTGAGGTTAAAAAAATAAAACATTAAGATTTTGTCCCAATATCGGGATTGGGTTCAAAATTATAGAAAATCAATTGAATGGCAAATTATATGGAACTTTTTTTATTTGAAAATAAGTTTTTTTGCTTTTTTCAAAGCGAAAGAAATAAGTATGGGTTTTAATCCATTGAATATAATAGGTGCAATACTAATTGCCTGATCAGTCAATGCACTGATATGCGGATATTTTTCCGCAAAAGCACTAATCGGTTTATGAGAAGATTCTATCGCCTTGGAGGTATTCCCTCCCGGCAATAACTCTTGCACAAACGGAGGAAATTGAGCCTTGATGAGAGTCCAACCGGAATCTATCAACAAAGAGCCAAAATTCTCATGCAAATAAGTGAAATGCTTGTCTAATTCGTGAAGGTGTCCTTGCTCTTCAGCTCTCAGACGCGCTTTTTTTATTCTTAATTGCTCAATAGCTGATATTTTATTCACTTTTGTATTCATTGTCTTCTGCTTGAATTATTTGTTGAACAAATAAATTGATTAACCAATTCTGTATCTTCTTTCTTTGCCAAAGTAATACGGCAAAAGCAATTATATACAAAACAGCGACTAAAACCATCCCCGTCCCGAAACTGTCGAGAAGTTGTCCGAGATAAAGTCCTAATGCAAGGAAAAGGAATAAAAAAGCAAAAAATACGACCAATAACAAGATTAGCCCATATAACAATAAAGAAGAAAACATGCTCGATTTTTCATAAGCATCAAGCTTGAGGATTTCCAACTTTAATGTTATATAAGCTGTTAAATCTTTTTTAATGTCCGCAAACAGAGTGTTGAAAGTCTTTTCCATTATTCGTCTCCGGCCTCTACATTACCGGCTTTAACTCTACTTACAGCAGTTTGAGCCAAAGTGTTTACCTTATCGACTGCACAGTCGAGTTCTTCGATGCCTTGATCAATCGCTTTTCCGATTTTCTTTTTTGCTTTGTCGACAGTTTCATTGATCTGATCCAACAATTCTTCTCTGTTTTCTTTGTTCATTAAATAACAAGCTGCAGCACCAACAGCGGCACCGATGACTAATCCGAGGATTAATTTTGAATTACCTGATTTCATAATTTTAATTTTTAATATTTTAGTATTTTAACCTCTAAATCCCCTAAAGAAGACTTAGAGGTTAATGCGTCTACAAATAAAACAAAAAACTCCGGATATTGTTCACAGGAAAGCGATATTTTTAAATGAATTTTGTACTTTTGCAGATAAAATAACAATACGACCCCTAAATACAAATAAAATATGCAAGAAAAAATTATCGTTCTTGATTTTGGCTCCCAAACAACTCAACTTATCGGACGTCGTTTAAGAGAATTAAATGTTTATTGTGAAATCGTTCCTTATAATAAGTTTCCTGAAAATGATAAATCTGTGAAAGGTGTTATTCTTTCGGGAAGTCCGTTTTCGGTTAACGACAAAGAGGCATTCAAACCGGATTTATCAGAAATTAAAGGTAAATATCCGATGTTGGGAATTTGCTATGGCGCCCAATATTTAGCTTACATATCAGGTGGAAAAGTAGAAAAAGGCAATTCAAGAGAATACGGCAGAGCAGTATTAACTCCTGTAGATAAGGATAATCTGCTGCTCAAAAACATTAAAAATCAATCGGAAGTTTGGATGTCGCACGGAGATACAATCACTCAATTGCCTGCAAATTTTAAGATTATTGCAAAAACAAATGATGTGGCAGCTGCTGCTTACAAAATAGAAGATGAACAAACATGGGGTGTACAGTTTCATCCCGAAATTTTTCATTCGGAAGACGGCACTTTGATTTTAGATAATTTCATCGGCATTTGCGGAATGAAAAAAGATTGGACACCGGCTTCATTTATCGAACACACCGTCGAAGAATTGAAAGCGCAATTAGGCAATGATAAAGTCATTTTAGCTCTGTCGGGCGGTGTTGATTCGTCTGTTACTGCCGTTCTTTTAAATAAAGCAATAGGCAAAAACCTGACTTGTATTTTTGTCGACCATGGTTTATTGCGTAAAAACGAGTTCGAAAATGTGTTGAAAGACTACGAACATTTGGGTCTGCACGTTATCGGAATAAATGCAAAAGAACGTTTCTACAAAGAATTAGCCGGAGTAACCGACCCTGAAAAGAAACGAAAAATCATTGGCAAAGGATTTATTGATGTTTTCGACGAAGAAGCCAAGAAACTCAAAGATGTGAAATGGTTGGGACAAGGCACGATCTATCCCGACATTATCGAATCGTTATCGATCACCGGAACGGTTATCAAATCCCACCACAATGTCGGAGGTCTTCCCGAAAAGATGAATCTTAAGTTAGTCGAACCTTTGAAATTGCTATTTAAAGATGAAGTCCGGAATGTAGGTCGCGAATTAGGCATGATGCCTCATCTGATTAATCGCCATCCTTTCCCCGGCCCCGGCTTGGGCGTTCGTATCTTGGGCGATATTACACCTGAAAAAGTTCGCGTATTGCAAGATGCCGACGAGGTGTTTATCAAAGAATTACGCGCTTGGGATTTGTACGACAAAGTTTGGCAAGCCGGAGTAATCCTGTTGCCCGTACAGTCTGTAGGAGTAATGGGAGATGAGCGTACTTATGAAAACGCGGTTGCTCTCAGATCGGTTTCTTCAACCGACGCCATGACTGCCGATTGGATACGTTTGCCTTACGATTTTTTAGCAAAAGTATCGAACGAAATTATCAACAAGGTAAAAGGAGTTAATCGTGTGGTTTACGATATTAGTTCCAAACCACCGGCAACAATTGAGTGGGAATAACCGGAAAATAAAAATAACTCCATGATTAACAGAATACTGCTACTTTTTTTGTGCATAATGTTGTTTGTATCTTGCAAAGAAACAAAGCGGTATTATTTGTGTCAGGGAGAAATATTCCGTACAACTTTCCATATCAAATACGAATACGAAAAACCGCTCGATGCCGAAATAGATTCTGTATTAAAAGCTTTCGATTTATCATTGAATCCGTTTAATGAAAATTCTATAATCTATAAAGTAAATCACAATATTCCGGTAGAGGTCGACGATTGGTTTGTTAAGGTTTTCAACCAGTCGCAAGAAATTTCCCGGCAATCCGATGGAGCTTTCGACATAACCTGTGCGCCATTGGTTAACCTTTGGGGATTCGGATTCGACAACTCTCAAGCACCTACTCAAGCTGCAATCGACAGCGTAAAACAATTTGTCGGATACGATAAAATCCGTTTGGTTGGCAAAACCATCGAAAAAGACGATCCGAGAATGATGTTAAATGCCTCTGCAATAGCCAAAGGATACGCTTGCGACGTAGTTGCCGAACTGCTTGATTCTTACGGTATTAGAAACTACATGGTCGAAATTGGCGGAGAAGTATACGCCAAGGGCAAAAATCCCAACAATGTTTGCTGGAAAATCGAAATTACAAAACCTGAAGACGACAACACCGGAGCAACTCTCGGTCGACAGGCGGTTATAAACCTTTGTGAAGGAGGCTTGGCCACATCCGGAAATTACCGCAATTATTATATCAAAGACGGGAGAAAATATGCCCATACGATAAATCCCAAAACAGGTTATCCGGTCGAAAATAACATATTAAGCGTTTCTGTTATTATGCCCGAATGTATGCTCGCAGATGCTTATGCAACTGCCTTTATGGTATTGGGAGTAGAAGTTTCCGATTCTTTGGCTCAAACAATAGAAGGATTATCGTATTATTCGATATATAATAACAAAGGAGAACATTTGGTAAAACAAAGAAATATAGAGAAATATTTATAACTGATTAAAATAAATAATTATGTTCAAAAATCATCCTAAAGGCCTATTCGCCGCAGCACTTGCGAATATGGGCGAACGTTTCGGGTTCTACACCATGATGGCGATTTTGGTATTATTTCTTCAAGCCAAATTTGGTTTGGACGGGAAAGGTGCCGGTTTTATCTATTCTATTTTTTATGCGTTAATCTACGTCTTGGCATTGGTCGGAGGTTTGATTGCGGATAAAACGCGCAACTACAAAGGCACGATTCTGGTCGGTCTTTTCGTTATGGCAGGCGGTTATCTGTTGTTATCGATTCCTACTCCTACCCCGGTTTCAAACGTAACAATGGCCTTAGCATTCAGTTGTTTGGCATTGTTTATGATCGCTTTCGGTAACGGACTTTTCAAAGGAAACTTACAAGCGTTGGTTGGTCAAATGTACGACAACGAGAAGTATAGCAAAATGCGCGACTCCGGTTTCTCATTGTTCTATATGTTTATCAATGTGGGTGCGATGTTCGCTCCGCTGGTAGCTCCTGCACTTCGCAACTGGTGGCTTAAATCTCACGGATTCATTTATGATGCCGGACTTCCATCTCTTTGTCATCAAGTATTAGACAAAAGCAAAGAAATGTCGGCCGATGCTATAGAAAAATTTAGCGAACTTTCCTCAGCTGTTTCTCTACAAGGGCAAACAATGTCGCTTACAGCAGAACAATTCGCTGCAGATTATTTGAATATTTTCACTACCGGATTCCACTATGCGTTTGGAGTAGCCATTGTCGCCATGTTGATCTCTGTCGTTATTTATATGGCCAACAAAAAAGGATTCCCTGATCCGAAAAACAAAGTGAAAGCAGCAGCCGGTACTCATGGCTCTGAAATGTCGGTTCAAGAAGTCCGCCAACGTGTTTGGGCGTTGTTTGCAGTTTACGGTGTAGTTATTTTCTTCTGGTTCTCATTCCACCAAAACGGTTTAACGTTAACATTCTTTGCGAGAGATTATACCGCATTAAAATTGTTTGGAATGCCAATTGCTGTAGAACATTTCCAATCGGCTAACCCATTTCTTGTAGTATTTCTTACACCTATAATTCTCGGAATTTTTGGATGGCTTCGTTCGAGAAATATGGAACCATCGACTCCGAAAAAAATTGCTATTGGGATGGGGATTGCTGCATTAGCCTTTGTTTTGATGACAGTTGTGTCTAAAATATCAAATCTGCCGCTTTATTCGGAGATTGTAGGTAGATCAGACGTGTTAGTTACACCGTGGTTGTTGATCGGAACGTATTTCATTCTTACGGTTGCAGAGTTATTTATCAGCCCGCTCGGAATTTCGTTTGTGTCGAAAGTGGCTCCTCCGCATTTGCAAGGACTTATGCAAGGCGGCTGGTTGACGGCAACGGCAACGGGTAATGCATTATTGATTTTCGGTGCAATTTTCTATGAATCCCTTCCTATTTGGATGACGTGGACAATATTTGCTGCAGCGTGCGTAATTTCCATGTTTACGATGCTGTTTATGTTGAAATGGTTAGAGAGGGTAGCTAAATAAAATAATCAGAAAAAATAAAAACTTCCTGACTTCGGAAATATTGAAGTCGGGAAGTTTTTGTTTTATAGGCTTGCCCTCAACTCTTGAAAGCAAACTCACTTTCTTCTTTTAAGCAAAATTACGATTGTTGATTAAAATTTTTAATTAAAAAGATGGATTATTCAAAAAATAAACTATCTTTGCATAATAAATGATGCAATTGATAGAAATTAAAAGCAAAAGGAGTGTGAAAGAATAACTTAGATATATTGAAATATAAAATAGAAGTCGGGACCTTCTTGTTGTAATTCAATACTACAATTTTTATATTTCCAAGAATCTTGCGCTACGGTTTTGAAATGTTTATTACAGATGTTCAAATATCTTTTCAAGTCCGATATATCGTCCAAGAATAAATATCCCGTATAGCAAATGTCTTGGTTATTTATTACATAAGTTACAGTTGCATCTTTAAGCCTAATTTCCATTAGTTCCTTATCTAAATTTAGAGGATCGGGAATAATGTTGATGTCGTGATGAGGAAAGTTTTTTTTGACAATTGCTTTGTCACAGCCCAAAATTGAAGATGCCTGCATCATAATAATTTTACATTTAGGCTTGAAAGAAGGAGTAAAGTAATTTGGCATTGCATAATTAATGTTTCGGCTTGGCCCTACATACAAGCCATTTAAATTAAAAAAGCGGTAGGGCACTATCCTATCGCTACAAAGGGAGTCGAAGCCCTGGAACACGAACAGAAACAACACCCACCGCCATTTAGCGGAAGGCATTCACCTGTTTTCATCGTGTTCCTTTTTTTATTTTCGACTTTTATGTAGCACGAGAGCAGTTAAACGCTTTTTCTCAAAATTTTCACAAAAGTAAGCGTTTATTTGTTAAGAGCAAAGAGAAATCCCTTTTTGTAGAATCAGATTATTAGGATAGGCAATTTTTTCTCCGGAATCGGTTTCTAAATAAACATAAAATGCTTTTAAATCTTTTATTGTAGCTTCTATCGGAAAATCTTTATCATGAATCTTTATTTTATCTCCTATCCTAAAATGCAAAGAAAAGAATATAACTATACTTGCCGTTACATTGCTGAGAATAGACCATTGTGCAAAAAAAGCAACTCCAATAACGGCAAATACGGAAGATAAAGCCAACAATAAATTTTTTGTATCGACACCCCATATACTAATCAAAATAGTAGCTATACAAAATACAATCAGTACATTGAGCGTTTTCTTTATCATTTTGGAATGACCTTTATTATATAAATTGAGTTTGGCAACTTTATCTATCAACTTATAGACAATATACCGGATAATGGGGTATATTATAACAACAAGGCCTATAATGACAATTAATTTAATCGTTTCTTGATTCATATCTTCAAAAATTTCCGCAAAATTACTATTATTTTTCGTACCTTTGTGCCTGTTTTTTAAAACAATAGAATATCAGGCACAATTTTTTTATATATGAATAAAAGATTCACCGAATACAACAATCTTAATTTATCGCAAGTCAATAAAGAAGTGTTGCAGCGTTGGGACAAAGAAGATGTCTTCCGCAAAAGTTTGGAGATAAGAGAAGGCGCACCGTCGTTTGTGTTTTATGAAGGCCCTCCTTCCGCTAACGGGATGCCGGGGATTCACCACGTCATTGCTCGCTCTATCAAAGATATTTTTTGTCGTTACAAAACGATGAAAGGTTATCAGGTAAAACGGAAAGCCGGCTGGGACACGCACGGACTTCCTGTTGAATTGGGTGTTGAAAAAGCACTGGGGATTACCAAAGAGGATATTGGCAAAACAATTTCTGTGGCCGAATACAATGCCGCCTGCCGCAAAGATGTGATGAAATATACCAAAGAATGGGAAGATCTGACCCGCAAAATGGGATATTGGGTGGATATGGACGATCCGTATATCACTTACGACAACCGATTTATCGAAACACTTTGGCACTTACTCAAAGAACTTTACAAAAAAGGTTTACTTTATAAAGGATATACTATTCAGCCTTATTCTCCGGCTGCGGGAACAGGATTGAGTACGCACGAATTGAACCAGCCGGGTTGTTATCGTGATGTGAAAGATTTGACTTGCGTAGCAATGTTTAAATTAGTGGAAAGTGGAAAATGGAAAGTGGAAAATGAAAAATCACTTTCAACTCTCAACTCTCAACTTTCAACTTACTTTCTCGCTTGGACAACTACGCCTTGGACATTACCTTCAAATACGGCATTGTGTGTCGGACCGAATATAATCTATAATTGCGTACAAACTGTTAATCCGAGCACAGGTGAGCCGTGTATGGTTATTTTGGCAAAAGACAGGGTTTCTGCCTATTTCGGAGAAAAAAAGATTGAAAATTACACAATTATCAAAGAAATTTCGGGAAAAGAATTAGCGGGTATTGAATACGAACAATTGATTCCATTTGTGAATCCCGAAGGAAACGCTTTCAAAGTTATTACAGGTGATTTTGTTACTACCGAAGATGGTACGGGAATCGTACATATCGCTCCTACTTTTGGTGCTGATGACGACCGCGTGGCCAAACAAAACAGCATCGTACCGATGTTGTTGAGTGACAAAAACGGCAAACAAGTGCCGATGGTCGATTTGACCGGTAAATTTTACAAAATTGGAGATTTAGATTCCGATTTTGTAAAGAATCAAGTCGATGTTGAATTGTATAAAAACTTTGCAGGAAAATTTGTAAAAAATGAATACATCAACGTAGAGACGTTGCGCACAACGTCTCTACCGGGAACAACATTAGATTTAGAAATTTGTATATGGTTGCAGGAACAGGGATTGTTGTTTAAAAAAGAAAAACATACACACAATTATCCGCATTGTTGGCGTACAGATAAGCCTGTGCTTTATTATCCGTTGGATAGCTGGTTTATCCGCACAACCGCTTGTCGTGAGCGAATGATTGAACTGAACAATACAATCAACTGGAAACCTCAATCAACCGGAACCGGCCGTTTCGGAAAATGGCTCGAAAACTTGCAAGACTGGAATCTCAGCCGCAGCCGTTATTGGGGAACTCCACTCCCGATTTGGAGAACTGAAGACGGAGCAGAAGAAAAATGTATCGGTTCGGTTGCCGAATTGATGGAAGAAATCGATAAGTCGATTGCTGCCGGTTTTATGGATAAAAATCCGTTTGCCAATTTCAAAGTTGGAGAGTATTCTGCACAAAACTATGCGGTAGAAAATATCGATTTGCACCGTCCGTATGTCGATGATATTGTGTTGATGTCGGAAAGCGGAAAACCGATGAAACGCGAATTAGACCTTATTGATGTTTGGTTCGATTCGGGAGCAATGCCCTACGCACAAATTCATTATCCGTTCGAAAACAAAGAATCGTTCGACAAAGGCGAAATATTCCCTGCCGATTTCATCGCTGAAGGAGTCGACCAAACCCGTGGTTGGTTCTTCACGCTTCATGCGATTGCCGCTATGGTATTCGACAGCGTTTCATTCAAAACAGTTGTTTCCAATGGTTTGGTATTGGATAAAAACGGGAACAAAATGTCGAAACGCTTGGGTAATGCAGTCGACCCGTTTGAAACGATTGAAAAATACGGTTCCGACCCTTTGCGCTGGTATATGATTACCAATGCCTCGCCTTGGGACAACCTCAAATTTGATATAGAAGGTATCGAAGAGGCTCGTCGCAAATTCTTCGGAACACTTTATAATACTTATTCTTTCTTTGCATTGTATGCCAATGTCGACGGTTTTGAATACAAAGAACAAGATATTCCATTCGAAGAACGTCCCGAAATCGACCGTTGGATATTGTCATTATTAAATACATTAATCAAAGAAGTAGACGAATTTTATTCTACTTACGAACCGACCCGTGCCGGACGCGCTATCAACGATTTCGTGAACGACAACCTGAGTAACTGGTATGTTCGCCTCAACCGCAAACGTTTCTGGGGTGGCAAAATGGATGCCGACAAACTTTCTGCTTATCAAACATTATATACCTGTTTGGAAACAGTCGCTAAATTAATGGCTCCGATAGCACCGTTTTATGCCGATAAATTGTTTTTGGATTTAACCGCACCCCTAAATCCACTAAAGGGGACTTTGGCGCAGCAAAATGAGCAGGCTCACTGCTCTAGCTCCCCCTTTAGGGGGCTGGGGGGTGTTTCAGTTCACTTAGCTGATTTCCCTGTTTGCAATGAAGCATTGATAAATAAAGATTTAGAAGAGCGGATGCAGATTGCACAAACGATTTCTTCTATGGTGTTGGCATTGCGTCGCAAGGTAAATATCAAAGTGCGTCAGCCGTTATCCTCTATCATGGTTCCGGTATTTGATGCTCACCAAAAAGAGGCAATCGAGGCTGTGCAGGGACTGATTTTAAATGAAGTCAACATCAAGGAAATCAAATTTGTAGATAATGCCGATGGCGTTTTGATAAAGAAAATCAAACCGGATTTCAAGAAATTAGGCCCGCGTTACGGTAAAATAATGAAAGACTTGGCTGCTCAAATAGCGGGAATGACTCAAGCACAGATTTTACAGTTAGAACAAAACGGCCAATTTAATTTGCAAGTCGGAAACGAATCTGCCGAAATTATTTTATCTGATGTAGAAATCGTTTCGGAAGATATTCCCGGCTGGTTGGTTGCTAACGAAGGCAAATTGACTGTCGCATTAGACATCACGATTACCGACGAATTACGAAAAGAAGGGATTGCCCGCGAATTAGTAAACCGCATTCAAAACATCCGTAAATCAAACGGTTTTGAAATTGTCGACAGAATCAACGTAACGATTCAACCCGATAAAGCTGTTAATGAGGCCGTTGAGGAATTCAACGATTACATCAAAAACCAAGTGCTTGCCGACAACGTTATATCATCTGAAATTCAAGATGGAATCGAGTTGGATTTTGACGACTTCAAGCTGTTGGTAAAGGTCGAAAAAGTCTGAGTTTGTTTGATAAATTGGAATATAAATACTAATTTTGGGCAATTGTATAAAATAGAAACCATTTAAATTGACTGGTTATGAACGAAAAATCGAGATATTCGGATGTTGAATTGGAAGAATTCCGCGCCATTATTTTGGAGAAATTAGAGGCAGCAAAAAACGATTATGACTTATTGAAAGCAACGATAATGAATGCCGATGGTAATGATGTAACAGATACTTCCCCAACATTCAAGGTGTTGGAAGAAGGTGCTGCTACACTTTCCAAAGAAGAGGCCGGTCGTTTGGCTCAACGTCAGATGAAATTCATCCAAAGTCTACAAGCTGCTTTGGTTCGTATCGAAAATAAGACTTACGGTATTTGCAGAGAAACAGGGAAGTTGATTCCTAAAGAAAGATTGCGTGCCGTTCCTCATGCTACGTTGAGTATCGAAGCGAAAATGAGCCAGAAATAATTACATGAAACTTCCTAAAGGCTTTTGGGCTATCGCTGTTGTTTTGTTGGTGCTTATTGCCGACCAAGCGTTGAAGATATGGGTAAAAACCAACATGTATCTCGGCCAAAGTTTTGAAATTACAAGTTGGTTTAAAATCTACTTTACGGAAAATAACGGAATGGCCTTTGGCATCGAGGTGATTGGCAAACTGTTTTTATCTGTTTTCAGGATTATAGCATCTTGTGTCCTTATCTATTATCTTTATCAGATAGTTAAACGAAAACTTCCGACCGGTTATATAGTTTGTATTGCTTTGATTTTTGCCGGAGCCGTTGGGAATATCATTGATTGTATTTTTTATGGCGTGATTTTCGACAGCAGTTATGGGCAAGTAGCTACAATGTTTCCACCGGGAGGCGGTTATGCGACTTGGTTACACGGCAAGGTCGTCGATATGTTCTATTTTCCACTTTTCAACTTTCCTGATTGGATACCATTTTTGGGCGGCTGGGAATTTTTTAGTCCGATTTTCAATATAGCAGATGCTGCAATCAGTGTAGGAGTAGCTACCCTTATTTTGTTTTACAGAAAAACATTGGCCAAAGAACTTGAATCACCCAAAAAAGATGCTTAAACAGCGGATTTTTATATCGACTCTTTTGTTTGTACTTCTTTTAAGTGCTTGCGGTAAAAAAGTATTATCAGAGAAGAAGATGGAAAATGTTCTTTTTGACATCCATCTTGCTGAAGCGACGATCAGCGATAATTACCGCGATTTCCGAAGTGAAGAAAAAAAGCAGGAATTATATGCCGGTATATTTAAAAAACACGGAATTACACAAGAGCAATTCGACACTTCTCTCGTATGGTATGGCCGGAATTTAGATAAATTTACGATCGTATACGACAATTTGACTAAAAGATATGCTGCCCTTGCGGAAAATATCAACGCCGAGATAGAACTTCAGCAAAAGCAAGCAGCAGCTCTTTCCGATTCGAATCGAGTTCATGTTTGGAACGGAACTGCGCCTGTTATTCTGACTTCTTTACCCGGAAAAAATATGGTCGACTTCAATCTAAATTTAGATACAATTCAGTTATTACCGAAAGAATATTACGAATTTGCATTTAATGTATTAGGTATTCCCGACTCAACCATAACACCTTTGGTTACTCTCGGAATCATATTTCCCGATACTGTTTTCGTAAAGAGAAAAACAATAACAGACAACGGGTTATTTACGATTTCTCTTCCTCCGTTAGATTCAATAACGAATAATCCTACACATCTTTTTGGCTCTATACATATCCCTCCACAAAAAGGAAATGTCAAAATTGTTATCTACGACATCAGTATACTTAGGAAGAAAGAGCAAGAAAAACATTACACATATTGAATATGTTTTTCATTATTTCCGTTAAGTGCCGGCATTTTCAGTTTCTATTTTTGGCATTCTTATGTTTGCAGGACTGTTAATCAAATAATTTGTCTTTTTCCCGCTGTCGTCTGCTCTCAACATTTCTTTTTCTACCAAATCTTGCAAATCCCGCAAGGCAGTGTCTGTCGAGCATTTTTGAAGTTTTGCATAAGACGAACTGCGTAAAAATCCAATCTCTCTATCGTAATTATCGTATAAATAGTTAATTATAAAACGTTGACGCTCATTAATTCCTTTGTCTTTGTGCAATTCCCAAAATTTCGCTTTATCCAGCACAATTTCAAGATTTTTTCCACTTGCAAGCAATGCTCCTTCAAAACAATCGAGAAACCAGACCAAATAATCTGTAATATCACTGTTGCCTTTTTGCGTTTTTTCAATAAGATTGTTATAGTGCTTGTGTTCCTTAAAAAGTTGATTCGACATACTGTAAAAACGAATTTTACTGTTGTCGCTACGAGCGAGTTGCATATCCATAATTGCCCTTGCAATACGACCGTTTCCGTCATCAAAAGGGTGAATTGTTACAAACCAAAAATGTGCGATAAATGCTTTCAACAATGGGTCTAATTGCTCGTTTTCGGTATTAAACCATTGCAAAAAGTTGTGCATTTCGTTCTCTATTCTTTCCGGTTCAGGCGCAATAAAATGTGTTCTCTCTTTTCCAAAAGAACCTGAAACGACTTTCATTCCTGCAGAACGATATTGTGCAACGTCAATTTTGTAAAGTCCTGAAAAACCTTTGGGAAACAAAGAGTTGTGCCAACCAAAAAGGCGTTCTTCCGTAAGTGGATTTGTATAATTTTGGGTGGCGTCTAAAAGTACATTTACAATGCTCTCAACATCTCTCGAAACATTGACAAATTCAGCGTTTGCGATACCAAGTTTATTTGCAATAGACGACCTTACCTGTTCAGGATTAAGAAATTCCCCCTCAATTTTTGAAGAATCGACAACATCTAATGTAAGCGAAATCAAGGTTGATTCTGTTGTTAAATCGAAACCAAGATTTTGCATTCTGCCAAGCAAATTCCCCTGCAAATATCGGGTTTTGACAAGCAAAGGATAAATTATTTCGTTGTTCCAAACAAAATTTGTCCAATTATTTCTTTCGTGTATATACATAATGCACCGCAAATTCTGCGGTAAAAATACATTTTTTTTACCGCAAAATCAACTTTTCTTCTTTTTTTGCAGTAAACATCTCCAACTTTATATGGGACAGAAGTTGTCACTGTAGTTGGCATTGCCTGTTTCACTCTAATATCTACACGTTTATCACCTGCTTGTATAGTAATAAGGCCGCCTCTTATTAAACCGGTATTTGCTGATGCAGAAACAGAAAGCGTATTCCCCGTTTTCGTTACACTTAGTCAAGAAATATCACATGAATAAGCCCAAGTCGACGCATCCGTTGTTATGGTAACAGTCTGTATCCCAGACTCTTTTGTGAACGACAATAAATCTTTAGAAACGGAAAGGGCGTTATTGATAATAAAAGGGAATTGGCATTTCACTTTTGCACCCATAACTCCTCCTAAAGTGCTAATGATAGGCTCTACGACATAAAGACGCACATAAAGGGGAGCATAATTTCCTTCTCGTTCAAATTTTATCACATATCCATGCCCCTCTTCACATGCTACAGCAATATTGGAAGATTGAGAAACAGTGTAACCGGCTGAAGGAATATAAATCGGTTTTTATTCGCATTTACATTTAGGGCGAATTAATAACCTGAGAGATATATCGTATGTAATATAATTCCATGCCCAATTGAGCATGACTAAAATTTTATTTTTCACTCCCAATATCGCAAAAATATGTACCCAAAGCCATAGCCACCAAGCAACTCTGCCGCTACATTCCAATTTGCCGATGTCGGCAACTGCCGCATTCCGGCCAATCGTTGCCAATGAACCTTTATCTTTATATTGGAATTTATCGGGTTGTTCACCTTTTATTATTTTTTCAAGGTTCTTATTCATTAAATTGGCCATTTGGATAGCTCCTTGAGCCATTTGCGGATGTCCGTTAGGATAATCAAGAGTTTGCATGATGGCGGCATCTCCTATTGCAAAAATATTTTCAGAGCCGTTTATTTGGCAATATTCGTTTATAATTATCCGGTTTCCTTTCCCGTAATTTTCAGGTTTCAAGCCATTTAACGTGTAGCCTTTTATTCCGGCAACCCAAAGCACGTTTTTAGAATGTAATGTCGTTCCATCGCTGATTGTAATTGTATCGTTTTCATACGAAGAAACCGAAACTCCCTGATGGATAATTACTCCCCGTTTTTTCAGTATTTCTGCAGTATGAAATGAGGCATGTTCCGACATGCCGACAAGCAAACGTGGAGAGGCATCTATCAACCGAATCTCCATTTTCGAAAAATCGATTTCAGGATAGTCTTTGGGCAATACAAAATTTTTCAAATCGGCTAAAGCTCCGGCCGACTCGACTCCGGTAGCACCTCCACCGACAATGACAAACGTCAATAATTTTTTCAGTTCATCGGCATCTTCTGTAACTGTTGCATCTTCAAAACTTTGTAAAATATGATTTCGTAAAAAAATGGCTTCAGAAACCGACTTCAATGTGAGCGTAGTATCTTTTAACTCATTATTCCCAAAAAAAATCGTATCACAGCCACAAGCAAGTACCAAGTAATCATACGTCAGGTTTCCGATTGTCGTTTCTATCGCATTTTCTTCCGGAATAACACGCGTTAACTCGCACATCCTGAAATGAATCTGTTTCTTCTGAAAATTCTTGCGAAACGGATAAGCAATCGAACTTTCTTCCAAGCCGGTTATTGCCACCTGATACAACAATGGTTGAAACTGGTAATAATTATTTTTATCCAACAAAATAATTTGAAAGTATTTGGGATTCAACTTACCGGCAAGTTTAAGTCCTCCAAAACCTCCACCTACGATGACAACTCGTTTTTTCTCCGGTTCGAACGGGATATTACTAATCATATTCATATCGTTTTTATCGTTTTTTACGAAAACCTTCTTAAAATGTAATACAAAAATAGTACTTTTGTTCAAAACAAGCTAATACCATCGTATGAGAACAAAAATTGCAGTTTTAGTTTTGACCATTGTGATGTTTTCCGCATGTAATAAAACCATGCCGGAGCAACAGCGAAACCGTATTGATTTAAGTGGAAGTTGGTCTTATTCGTTCGATTCAGTTGCTCCGTCGGGAGATTCGTTGTATTTACCCGGAACGACTTCTACCAACAGGAAAGGTATTCGAAATGAGAGGAGAGATGAAACAGGGTTTTTATCCCAAGAATATTATTTTGAGGGAAAAGCTTTTTATACCAAACAGATTGAAATTCCGGCAGCATGGGAAGGAAAGCAAATCAGGCTTTGCATGGAACGAACCAAACCAACCACAGTGTGGATTGATGATGTAAAAGTCGGACAATGTAACGATATTTCAACATCGCAATGGTACGATCTTACCAACTATCTTACGTCCGGAAAACATACGTTGAAAATTGAAGTGGATAACAGCAGTGGCGTTCCTGAACAGGTGATGAAAAGTTCACACGCATACGTGCAAGATACTCAGACTAATTGGAACGGTATTATCGGGGATTTCTTCCTTGAATGTTCGGAAAATTGTTACATCGAAGAGATACAAGTTTATCCTGATGTAAATAAAAAAATAGCGACAGTAAAAGTAACGTGGAAAAACAGCGACCCTGAATTAAAATCCGGGAAACTCTCTTTTCAGGCAAAGACATGGAATACTTCTGAAAAACAGCTTACTAAAATAGAGAATCAACCGGTTGATTTGGTAGCCGGAAGCGCTGTTTTTGAGTTACCGTTGGGCGATGATATGAAATTGTGGAGCGAATTTTCTCCAACCTTATATAAATTAATTGTCTCTTTAGAAACAGACAAAGGAACAGATTGTCAATCGGTTAATTTCGGAATGCGTGATTTCAACGTTAAGGGAAAGTATTTTACAATTAATGACCAAGTTACTTTTTTGCGAGGAAAAAATGATGCTTGTGTATTTCCTCTAACCGCTCACACGGCTATGGACGTGGAAACTTGGCGACATTATTTTCAAGTTGCTAAATCGTATGGCATCAATCATTTCCGGTTTCACTCATGGTGTCCGCCTAAAGCCTGTTTTGAAGCTGCCGATATAGAGGGAATTTACTTACAACCCGAATTGCCTATTTGGGGACAATTGACAAAAGAAGATGCAGCATTGAATGTTTTTTTGCAGAAAGAAGGAAGTAATATCTTTCAAGAATATGGCAATCATGCTTCATTTGTTATGTTTGCCTTGGGCAACGAACTTTCGGGCGACCAGAAAGTAATTTCCGGTATTGTCAGGTATTTTAAGGAAAAGGAAAATCGCCTCTTGTTTGCTTGCGGTTCCAATAATTTTTTAGGATTTGCGGGTCCGCAGCCGGAAGAGGATTATTATACAACATGCCGGGTGCGACATAATGATGCCAATCCTTTCGCCTCTCATGTGCGTGGTTCGTTTTCTTTTGCCGATGCCGAAGATGGCGGATATATCAATCATACTTATCCCAACAGCCTGATGAATTTTTCATCGGGCGTGGCACAGTCCGACATACCGGTTATCAGTCATGAAACCGGACAATTTCAAAGTTATCCCGATTACAATCAAATTCCTAAATATACCGGCGTCTTAAAACCTTGGAATTTGGAGATTTTCAGACAGCGATTAAAAGAGGCAGGCATGGAAGAACAAGCGCACGATTTTTTCCTTGCTTCGGGCAAGTGGGCTGCTTTGCTTTATCGTGCCGATATTGAAATGGATTTACGGACTCCCGATTTAGCCGGATTTCAATTGCTTGATTTGCAAGATTATCCCGGACAGGGTTCTGCTTATGTTGGAATGTTAGATGCTTTTATGGATTCAAAAGGCTTGATTTCTCCCGAAGAATGGCGGCAGTTTTGTTGTGAAGTAGTTCCGCTGTTTGAAACGGAAAAATTTTGCTGGACAAACAATGAACAACTTTCGGGAAAAGTGAAATTAGCCAATTATGGTGCCACTCCTTTCATGAAAAAATCATTGAATTGGTCTTTAAAAGACGGCGAAAAGATAATCAATAGCGGCACTTTTAACCTTAGTAGCAGTCAAGGAGAATTAACCGAAGTAGGAACAATCACATCAAGTTTAGCATCTATTGATAAAGCAACAAAAGTTACATTAGAATTATCCATTCCAAAAACTCCTTACCGGAATAATTACGATTTGTGGATTTATCCTGAAAAAGTGGAAATACAGCCTTCTAAACAGTTTGAGGTTGTGCACACAATGGACGCTTTAACCTTATCTAAACTCGAAGCCGGAACAAATATACTATGGTTTCCCTTAGTAGACCAATATCCTGATGTGACGGTGGGCGGATTGTTCCAAACCGATTATTGGAACTACCGGATGTTTAAATCGATTTGCGAATGGGTTAAAAAGCCGATTTCCCCGGGCACATTGGGGTTGTTGATGAATCCTCAACACCCTGTTTTTGCAGATTTTCCGACAGATTTTCATACCAATTGGCAATGGTTTCCGATGGTAAAAGCGAGCCGTCCGCTAATTCTCGACCGCTTGCCGGAAAATTACCGGCCAATTGTTCAAGTTATCGACAACATTGAGCGTAATCATAAATTAGGTTTAGTCATGGAGTTTGCCGTCGGGAAAGGAAAATTATTGATTTGCATGTCGGATTTAGAAAAATTGCAAACATATCCGGAAACCCGCCAATTGTATGCTGGAATTATTAACTACATGAATTCTGATTCATTCCAACCGGTAACGCAACTAACTGCCAAAGAGGTAAACGAATTATTTTCTGCCGGAACAAAAGCGTTATCTATTAAAAAGTTAGGGAATATTTCGTATGACTGAATTTAATCTAAATTCTTAGCAATGATTTAATATGAAATCGGCAGGAATATCAAGTCCGTCACGAAGTCGTTTCACAAGCCGTAGATTTAGCGGTCGTTTTCCGTGAAGTAAATCGCTGACCCTGCTTTCAGATATTCCAAGTATTTGAGCAACATTTTTTTGTTTGAGATGTTTTTCTTCCATACGTTTCTCTATTTCTCTAGTAACTATTGTACTCACTCTTCCCGGAAGTGGGTGGTATGCCGTTTCATATTCAATAATGGCATCTGAAATTTGTTTGTATTCGTCGACAATTTCATTAGGAATCTTATTCTCATCTTCATATTGACAAATTTGTTTCAATAAGAGTTCGGATTTTTCCTTATAAATTGCAAATTGTTTAGAATTATTGATTATCATGTTTTTTCTATATTTATATGTTTTGAATGTCTTTTATTTTGTCATATTCTGCATGAGTTCCAATAAAACGAATTTCTATGATTTCAGCAACAAAAACAATGGCGATGACTAATCTATAATTATTTCCTTTGATGTTAAATACATATCGTTTGTTTCCAATAAAGTCGGCAGAGGGATAATCTGCTTTTAAATCGTTGTGGTTTGTCCACTTTGCATTACTTACAACATCTACCCATTTGGATAGAGCATCAGTTATATCTGAATGTTTTTTGCAAAAATCTTCAAGAATTTTGGAACCTTTTATTTTCATCGGTTAAATATTTGCTTGCAAAGATATAAGAAAATTCCCAATCTGGAAAGTTTTTCATAAAAAAAATTACTTATAACAGATTTGTAAAGTTCCGGTTTGTTTATCGAATTGGATTTTATCGAAAAATTGAGAAAGAACATCATTGATAATCAAATCTTCCGGCGTTCCCGAAGTAAAGGGCAGATTTTTATCCATTAGCCAAAAACGGTCGCCCAAGCGAATAGCTGTTTCAATATCGTGTGTTGAAAGCAGTATGCTTTTTTGTTCTTTAGAAACTAATTCTTTTAATAAATACATCATTTCGATGCGGCTGTTTATATCTAAAAATGCCGTTGGTTCATCTAACAAAATAATCGGACATTCTTGAGCCAAGGCTTTGGCAATCATTGCTTTTTGTCGCTCTCCATCGCTCAATTCCGAAACGTAAGCATCAGATTTATGTAAAATTCCGACTTTCTCCATTGAGTCGAAAATAATCTCTTTATCGTGCTTTTTCAGCGAACCGAAAAAACCCGTGTGTGGGTGCCTTCCCAAAGAAACCAAATCAAAAACGCTGATTCCACCGGCGAAAATCTTATCGGTTAATACCAAGCCAATCAACAGAGAACGTTCTGAATCGGAATAACTGTTGATAGGTTTGTTATTATATAGAATTTCTCCTCCGAGAGAAGGTTGAAATCCTGCCAATGTGCGCAATAAAGTCGATTTTCCGGAACCGTTTGCTCCGAGCAGACAGGTTACTTCTCCTTTGTAAAGCTTTTGGTTGATGTTGCTTTTTATCAACTTTTGCTTTCCATGTTTCAGGAAATAACCTATGTTTAAATTTTGTATGTCGATATTAGTATCTTTCAATTGAAATATTGAATATTTTTCCGGTTAATAATTACATATATAATCACAGGAGCACCTATTAACGGAGTAATGGCGTTAAGCGGTAATACTTTCTCCGAAAAGGGTAAAGTAGTCATTATGTTACATAATAGAGCTACAACACTTCCCAATAGCAAGGTTACAGGCACTAATTGTTTGTTATTGGAAGTTCCCAATAGCAAACGGGCAATATGAGGAACTGCTAATCCGATAAAACTGATAGGGCCGCAAAAGGCAGTAACTGTTCCGGTGAGCAAACCTGTGCATAACAAAATCAGCAAACGGGAACGGGTGATATGTATTCCCAAATTGGCGGCATATCTTTCTCCTAATAATAGGGCATTTAAAGGTTTTATCAGTAAGATAGAAAGAATTAATCCGCTGATAATTACGCTTGCAAAAAATGGAATTTGTTTTAATGCCACTCCTGAAAAATTCCCCATTCCCCACATAACAAATGAACGGACTCCTTCGGCAGTAGCGGAAAAATTGAGTATCGCAATTCCTGAAGAGGCTAAATATCCCATCATCATACCGATAATCAGAATCATAATTGAGTTTTTGACTTTGGTGGAAAAATAAATGATTAATCCCAACATAATCAATGCACCGGCTAATGCCGAAAATACGATTGATAAATTATTGCCAAGGGATATATTTCCGAACCCAATGCTTCCGCCAAAGCAAAGCATGGTTATGGCTACACCCAAATTAGCGCCG